>JGI24158J21664_10006327_pt1 | contig 15593 bp, 10 predicted proteins | sample Ectturendosymbi3_FD_21664 | JGI IMG/M metagenome (IMG submission 21664)
CGGGTTGCTTGATGGACGACGCACTGTGGACGAACACAGCAAGTGAAATTGAATGGAAGTTCGGTTGCGACAAATCCCAATGTCACAATTTTCGCTCTTGCAAGAAAAAAAACAATCGGTTTTCAAATCGGGAGTTTGTGCTGTGCGATGACCACCGCATCATGATCCTGAGGGTCGAGTTGGTGCTGACAGGAGCCCGAGCAGCCGATGCAACAAAAGCAGAAAAAATTACAAAACACACTAGCGCTCTATCTCATGTTGATCTTCCGCGTGAAGCAACCGTCAAAAGTCGCATACTTTATCACACCACGTACGTTACTTATGATTTGCAAGGTGCGCAATCAAATCGTGGCGTCCGACCTCATTTTAAACCGTCATGTTTGAGCAGTCGCACGTTGGCCCGACGGGATGCGACAAACACAGAACTGATAACACCGCCCGAGGCCGCAGACAGTCCTACACATTTTGCGCGGCTGCGATTACGCGTGACAATGGGCCGTTGTTTGCTCACAAAGCCATCACGACGTCTTCGCTGTCTGAGTGAACAAATAACCGCGCGATCTGGCGTTCGCACCTGCCCGGCGAAGCCTTTGTCGTAGCCGCGTTGTTGCGAACCGGCGCTTGAAAACTCGATCTGCAGGACGAGGTTGAAGACCTACAGCGGAAAAAATCCTTGTCAGCGGGGCAGGCAGAAAACATTGTGCGCCAAATAAGCAGAGCGGTGATCGGACTTCGTTGCGAAACATGCATGCAAGTGTAATATCAGGCGTAAAATTGAAGTTTTGTTGCTGAACAAAGACGTCTACGGTGACGTAACCATAAGACATGAATATCTTTTAAACATCTGCTGTTTTTTTTCCGGTAATTGACCGAAATCTTTTCGAATCGACTGACAAAAAATTTAGGTCGATACGGTCACAAAATGTCCGAAAAAGAAGTTTAGGTAATTTCGGACAAATGACGGAAATGTATCAGCGAAAAAACAAACCAAAGCACTCGTGGCCGATGCTAAGCAATAAACGCAAAGCTAGATATCTACTCTGAAAAAAAGCTAACACAGACCAACGGTCAACTACATTAACGTCGCGTTACGTGTATTTCGACAAATCATAAGGTGGAGAGGAGCTTTTGTTAACCGTGAACAAAACGCACTTCAGCGATGGGACCAGGAGCCATCACACAAGAATGAATAAAGTTCGACCCCACCAGCAGTGTTTTATTTTTTGCGTACAGTGGCATCCTTGATCGCATTTCTCGATCCTGAGATTCATCTGACACCGCAAATGAAAACTGGTTTGTGGATCCAAGTAGAGTTATAATTGCCGTTTCCGCTGGCCAAATGTATCGTTGCACAGCTTGGACAGTAACATGGTACAGAATTGATGAACTTTGTATGAAACTCATTTCGGCAAATCTACAACTCTCCGCAGAACAATACTGTAGCGTTCTTCTTCCGACACTGAATTCTTGTTTCGCTTTGACTCGGATTTATTGTAATCATTGTTAGCACCCAAGGGACTTGTTGCTTGTTCAGGATGCTAGATCAACCGAACTGACGGCTTGCTTCGGCTCGGACTTTAAAGCAGCGCGAGAAAGACCTTCACTAATGTTCCTTATGCTGCTTAAATGTAGTGAAAATCCTCAGAACCGAAAAGGATCTTCTCTGACAAGCAACTCTACGATAAAGAATGGTTTCAAGCACATGAACCACTTTTATGTCACGCACGTGAACTAGTTTCATCGTAAAATGCTCTGGGGTTTCAGGTCAGCACAACTCGGACACACGAAACGGATTTATTCACTGCCGCCCCCTGGTGACGAAATGTGGCACAAGCAGCGAACACAAACGTGACATAACAGTGAGATTTACCAATTTACGTTAAAGCGAGAAATTTCGAACGCACCCAGAAATAAGTTCGATGCTGGCTGGAAACGAATGTCCGCAGATTGCACTGTTGCCAAAAAGCGAACACGTTTTTGAGGAAAAACGTGTTCGGTTGCCATTTTAAGCGCTGTTAAACGCATGAAAACCGAACAAATTAAAACGATATCCACACCACTGGAATTCCAGAGTGCGACTAGTCAGTTGGAAAGAAAAGCAACTCACATGGACGACGACTGACTAACTGTCGGCGCGACCTGGCTTGCCGCCGCCAAGCCGTACAACTTAATCAGGTACGTTCTTATTAACTTCAGTTGCGCCCAGTCCACAGTGGAACCGACGCGGTCCTTGATTGGCGCAAGTCGACTGATATCTGAAAAAAAAAAAAAAACATTATCAGGCGATAAAGAAAGTTTTAAGTAGGAAGAAAGCAGGGCTGGTCAGTATCTCAGTGGACAAGGTGTGTTCCAGGATGAAATTAACAATGCCAAGCAGAAGACATCGTCTCCGAAGCTAAAGTGCAGCGTTTTTGCTGCAAGAATAATTTCTGCAGCAAATCGTAATATGAGAGCATTTGCGAAATGGGCAGCTCAATCAGTTTTGACGTTTTAATCGAAAAAACATCGTTTGGCAAAAGGTGAAAAAGCGACTATACTGCCAACGCCAAGAAAATTTTTTAATAAACCCTAAGAGACAACCGCGCGTCCAAAACCGTATCTGTCGAAATGCAGCAAACAGTCAACAACTGCTTCTCAGCAAACAGTCAACAACTATTACGCTAATCAGAGTTTGCATTTCGCCTCCCAAACATCCTCAGCTCATCCTCTAATAGAATCCATTGCGGCTTCAAGGATAACAGTTTTCCTGAGAAAAGTCGCACTAGTGACAAGTTTTTTTTAAAAAAAAAAAACGGATCCTTCGAATTGCAAACGATTCGTTTTACAGGATTCGTTGAAACAGCAACTGAACAGCAAATAAGATCGTCAAACGAAACCTTTATTGCATTATTTACTGAAAACCATGCTCCAATGAAAACGTACTTCCCAAGCAGGAAAAACGCCCGCACACACCCGATCTGACTCACCGGAATTGATGGGGGCACGACGAATCGCTTCCTCTGTCTCTTTAATCATTTCCGGCCCAATGCCCATTCTTTGAAAATTCACGGGAAAGTCTGCTGTGAAAGCCTCCGCCAAATGCCCGCCGAGAGTCGAAACTTGCACCCCCCTTTCTTTCGAGATCTCTTCCTGCGATGTGTTGTTGAAGTGCAGAAGGAGTCCACAGCGCCATCGACGACATGAGGAAGTCGTGAAAGTAGCGAAAATTAGACGCGGCAAAATTTATGCAAATATTATTGAACGACCACTTCCATGTTTATTGAAAAACGTTCCTTTACAGTTTGAAAATTTAAAGTTTGGACAAATGCACTGTTCAAACGCAACATGTGCTGCATTGGCCTCGCTGCTAAGAAACGATCCACCACAAATCATATAGTGGGTGGTTCAGACAAAATTCCTACCGGTTGGCCGCGATCCAATTTGGTGGAATGAGCTTTTAGCTCCAAATCGTAATCACGATGACAATCAGCAATTGTGACTCACAAAGTGCTCTGCACAGGTGAGAAATGTATTTGCCTCAATGGCTTATATTATGTGTGATGGTGCATGTCATGTATAATATTGCGTTTACAGTTACAGACATGGCTCCAGAAGTTAAAACTTTTCTAAAAGCATATTACTTGAAATATCACGTAATGGCAAAATTACTTAATCAAGTAATAAGTAAAGGTCCTCAAGTAAGTAAATAAGTAATTTCTTACTTGAAGCCAGTCCTAGATCCACAGCCTTGTAAACTTCGCCGTTTGCGTCATTTCTTAAACATTATCGTTTCCAGTATGAAAAATTGTGCACTATGTCAACCAGTTTTGGAGACCCCGAGACGCAGCTACTGTAAATCAGATTCACCCCTATGTTGGTTCCTTAGGCTGGATAGAAATGAAGCCGAATCTTATTTATGGCACGTACCGGGTGGGAACGGCTGCGAGTAAACAAACAGTAGGATTCAGAATGCAAAGAAAAGCAATTACCAAGGTCAGGCCGCGTTCGTGAAAGAGATTGTAGGTGCTCTTCACGGTTTCCGACACCGGTTGTGTTGGTATTCCGGTTTCGTTCCGTTTCCGCGCCGCCTGCTTGCTGCTAAAATCAAACTCGTCGTCGTCGTCGAAGTTATCGTGCGACGCATTGTTCTCCGAACAGTAACTTTCGATTACTGGAAGAAAAGCCCAATGTAAAACTTTTTACGCACGAATGTAAAACTTGCGATTTACAGAAAGCGTAGCGAGCAATATTCGCTTGTCGTATACACCGCAGTGGTTCTCAACGTGGTCCAGATGGACCACCTGTGGCCCACATAGCATTTCTAGTGGTGCGCAGAGAATTCCTAGCCATGAAAAATGGCAACCATTTCACAAAATGTAAATGATTTTTCATGCTTTGAAAAAATACGAACTATAAATCTTAAAAGCGTCAATAGCCTACCATGTCTTTTCATCAAGTACGTTTGTGTGAAAGTTGAAAAGCTTGGGAGTAAAAATAGAAGCGGTCCACTGCAATTTTTTGAAAAAAAAGGTGGGCTGAAATAGGTTGTGAAGCACTGGTGGAATACAGGAACGCAGCGCAACGAAAACTTCTCAAAAAAAGTATGCCCGCCACAGCAACGATCGGAACAACGAGTGCGCTTTGGCTTTGCTCAGTCAAACACTCGAGCCATTATAGCTCGGACAGTTTGTCAGGTTTTCACACTTGATACCTGAAAGGACTTGCGCGCCAATCCGCTTCACTTTGACGACCGACATTCCGTCAACTCGCAGCAGCTGCTCGTTCGAACTCGGACGCGCCTCGGAAAGTTCGAGAAGGTCCTTGTTGTTGGCGACCAGATGGGGAGGGATGTCCATATCCTACAAAAAGCAAGAAGCATCAATTGAGGAAACGTTAAGTTTTTCCCTTCTTTGTATCTGCAATAACATGCTCCAGCTCTGATGATCGACAATGCTTGTCAGGTATCTACTTTTTTTTCACTTTTTTCTGACTACCCTTCTAGTAACGGTTTTGTTGTTATAGCCCTTCAATCGACACAGAGTTTTTCCTTACACTCGAAAATATTATAGACTTCGCATTCTTTTTTTGATCATGGGTCCAAGTGTCGTGAACTGCGCAAAAGTATCCGTTAAATCGGGAAGTTAACTGATTCAACGATCAACGAATTTCAATATGCTTGCAACCAACCTCGATGGCCAGTGACGTGCAATATTGTGCAACAATAAAACACGTCATCGCATTTGTATTGTGTTGTGTTGTTTAACGTTCGACGAGCAATTCAACTTCCCGCGTATAAAAACAGGCCACACTTTAAAGGCACTCATTTAAAAATCGCTTTTAAAGTCTTAGGTTGTATCACAGCTGGGAATGGGTTCAATTAAGTGATTACCTAAGTACTTACGTGAAAACCTGTACTTATTACTTGGTTAAGTAATTTTGCCATTACTTGTTATTTCAAGTAATTTGCTTCCAGAAATGTTAAGCTTTCAGAAACCACGTCTGCTGCTGCAAGCGCAATAATATGCATGACATACACCAACACACGTAACATAAGCCATTTAGGCGAATATATATCTTGCCTGCGCAGAGCGCGTTGTGAGTTACAGTTGTTGATTGTCAGCATGATTACGATTTGGAGCTAGAAGCTCATTGCATTATATTCAATCGTTTGAAAACAAGCGCGAATATTGTCTGATCTTCGCATTTTGTGATTCAAAAATTGCAATGATTTTGATGTGCTTGAATTTTTGAAGTCGAAATGTGATCTGTCAGAAGTTGCTTGTTACTTAAACAATAAAGTTTTGTTACTCGAACGAAGCCTAATCACAGCAAAGATCTGACATGCAAGCTGCACGTAATCGACACGTTGTATGCAAGAAGTGGAATTACCTCCAGACCAAGTAAACCTTCAAAACAATTTGTGATAAGTAAGTGATCTTTTCGCCACATTAAAATCGTGAATTACACAGGAGTTGCGCAAACATGTATTCGCATATCAATCTCAACTAAAACGGTTGCCACCTGGCAACCGCTACTCCCACAGCGCCGGGCTCTACTCCGACGAAGTGCAAATACAACTGTGATTTTCATTTATTCTTTGTGAGATTTAAAACAAAAAAATCATGCAACTCTCACTTTTCTGTTTTGGCGTTTTTTTCCTATAAACATGAAACCAAAGGCAAAACAAACGTGCCTTGTAAACAAAAGTTCATGAAATTTTACACACTGGCGTAATAGGCTCGAAACTTTTCTGTTGCGCAAAGAATCTTGCATAAATATCTGTGCCCTTCACACATCGTACGCGATAAATGATGCGTCTCGACACGATAAATGATGCGGACCATTACTTTTGTCTTTGTAAGATAATATAAACTTTGCGAATAATTTGTAACGTCTCTTCAAAAAAGCTGTCAATCTATACTTTTACAATTTGCTTATTTTCGAATTTTTTTGAAATGACCAAAAAAACAAGCCAATTCGGTCAAAAAAATGTCGGAAAAAGGAAGATGACAGAAAGTAAGTTCGTGACCGAAATGTGTCAGCAAAAAAAAACTAGTATTAAATTATGCGGCGGAAACAAACGCTAAGACACATTCGCATGGAAAACAAAACAAAAATATCTATATAAGCGAAAAATTCACAAAAATTATCAAAATGCGCTGAAAAAAACAAAACTCACTTGGGCAATGTCGTTCCGCAGGGCGAGAAGCAACCGGTAAAGGGGGCCACTGTGTTCGTCGGCGTCGCGCGGCTTCCGATTTCCGCCCGTTTTTGGCTCCTTCAACGGGAGGTACGGGCCCAGTATCAGTTTATTCAGCTGCTCCTGGGCCAAAGCTCCCGATCCTGGCACCAAAGGCAGGATCCTGCGACAGAACGACGGGCATTACGTCAGGCTGAACAACACGTGTCCCGATCCGATACAATAACATGTAAAACCGGATACTTAATCGCAGTTTTTAACGTTGGCGATGCACAAAAAGTGAGACTCGCGTTTTGCAGCGAAGGAATTTCGGTTCGACAGTTCCTGCAGTCAGACGATCCGTGTTTCTTCACATTAGAAGTTCTGCATTTGCGGTGCAGTTCGCGAACGCCTTGGTTTCGCGAAAGAAACAGCAATCAGCAAACATGAGCTGGTAGATGACAATCGGTGGAGACAATGATTGATGGGTTGCTAGGCAACAAGAGTTGGCAACGAGTATATGACACAAGACTAAGTTTGCGACGGACGCAAGATCTACAAATGTCCACAAGGAAGCGTACGTCTTGGCAGATTCAGGCGTTTCCGCTTGCTTGGACGCCGTTGACGTCTTCAACTCCCTGTTGGTGAGGTCGATTGTCGGAACCAGCATCAGCGGGTGGTTGGGCAGGCGCTGGCGTTTTTGCAGCCATTCCGATCCTTTGGCGGCGATTTCTGGAAAAGATCGAGCTTGACCTCACCGCATAGCATGTTATGCGACATGAATGGCTTTTAGGTGAAGAACGCTATTGATTAAAAAACTACGTCATATCCGGCGTCAGTACAACGCTTTTGCATTTACCTTTCAACCTTCCCACGGACTTCAATAAAACACAACAAAACAATTCCATTGTTTAAGAATTTTGGAAGTCACCCTTTTCCGGAAGCGGAAAACAAGTGTGCGTGACGACAGCACAGAAGCACAGCTCCGCCCCTTCCTCCCCCGCATCAGTGTAATCGTTAAAATTTCGATTAAGCCAATTATAAGCATATTCACGCTACCTTAAACACATTTAATAACGGTGCGTTGTGTGCGAAAAAAAGAAAGTCGCGAGATGTTTGATCCACGATTCAATACGACTCAAAATAATACAGTTACGAGCTCGCGTCTCGGACAGAGTTAAGGGCAAGAAGCTCTTTCAAACTGTCAACTCACCGACGGTCGCCCCGAACGACCCTTGCATTTGTCTTTCTTTCAAATAGCACTCAGACAGAAGCAGCTTTCCGAGTGCCTTCCACCATTTCTGGGTATGCTTCGAACCGCTACCGAAGCTGGGGTGGCGCGTGAAGCGATCGAACATCTTCTTGCCTTTCTGTTCAAACAAATACAAATCTGAGTCGACTGACGGCGATCAAAGGGTCATTGGTTCGAAACTTTCCGCGTAATCTCTTCGGCCAAGAAACTTCACACGGTAAAAGTTTCCACCATTCGGACGAAAACACAACCGTGTTTTGTTACTAGGGAAGCTGCTGTACGTCCGAAACAAGACTACTATCGCACATGCGTTATTCACGCCAACGACAATTGATGTCTGGCAACGCCACAGCGATGACACTGTGGTTCACGCTGCTCACCGATCCGCACAGGAAGCACACAGGCATGCCGAGACCGAATCTTTCTCCTGTTATTTTAATCGCGTCCAGAAGCTGTTTCGCCTCCGGTGCGAAGTCGTGTTCCAGGTCCATGGACGGGGCGCCGTCAGCACCCTCGATCGAACCAGCGCCTTTCTTCGCTCTGCGAGAAAATGGGTTGTTTCAATAAGACGAGGGGGAAATGGTAGAGCTCATTGAAGTTAGTTGTTTTTTTGTGTTTTAAAATAAAGTAATACTGCACTTACTGGCCCGCTAACATTTCGCGTTGGATCCAAATGGGCAAACAAACCTACTGAAGAAATTGCCGCTCAAATTTTGCAAGCCATAAAAACACACGGTACAAAGTAGGACAAAGCGACTGATCTCTCCACAAATATTAAAGCATCATAAGATCACAAATCTACACAACTGGACACGACGGGAAGAACTCAGCTTCGAGAAGCAAACGATCAGCCGAAATAGGAAAGCAAGGAAATTAACTTGTGCACAAACGTGATAAGAGCAGCACACCAACAGAAAAATATTCTTCCAGAAAAAGTGAATGTTGAATTAAACGACGGTGAGGATGTGCTGCATGAAGTGGCAGAAGACTACGAAATTGATCTTGAACTACATGATGTACAAAGAATACGCCAACTAACAACTGACTAAGGGCCACGGAACTATTCTACTCAATATAACCACCCCCTTTTCTATGAAACGCATTTTGTCTCAGGAGAGGTCTGCACTGCAAATGACAGTAGATCTTTTGCCACCTCCCGCACCAGCACATGGAGCCTTTTCACAAAACTTAGACAAAACAGGTTAACATTTTTCCTGCGTTTTAGTATTATTGTATTTGCAAACGCCTTTAATGTTGTGTGTCAAATGTGTGTGCGCTTGTATACTTTCGTGACGGGTGCCAGTGTTAGGTTTTCGATGAACCTACCACAGCGCGAAGGCTTTTTCACAAGAAATTGAGCTTGATGAGCGGTTCTGGCCCGTTGTGTTGTGGCAATGCGCAAACAGCGCATTGCAAGGTAAAGCAAAATCGGACGTAATATTCCCTACAGCTAGCACAAGCAAAATCGATCGTTTTGAATGCCGTTTGAAAACACAAGAATTCGCAGTGATTTTTTTCCATGATAACCAGCTCACATTAAAAAATTCTAAAGAACATTCTGGTTGAAACCGGCATGCACCTTGCTCGGCAGTTGTCGCAGCATTTATCCGTTCCAGTGACGCTGCTCTCTGCTCTCTTGTCGAAATGCGACAAGACCGCTTTCCGCCGGCAGCTTGTGGTGGTGAGGTATTGCTCCATCTTGCGAATCATCCCGGCCTTGTGTTCGCGAAACTTCGGTGACGTGATGTCCTTCAGAAAGAACCTATGCAGAGACACGGGAATTTGTGCGTTATTTGCTGCAGCGTTGGTCGAATAGATCCAATTTCTGTCGTACTTTGAAGACGATTGCGTTGTCGAAGATTCTAACCGTTTCAGAATGGATGAAGTACAAAAATATGTAAGTGCACGATTTCATGATAACTGTGTGGCAGAAATAGTAACAGCATTGTTAGAAGAGTACATTAAGTTCCAGATCTTGTCAAAGCAGCTAAATGCCTGCTTTCCGTTCCTGCATGTACAGTATTTTCTAACAGATGGCGGGTTATTGAACAGCTGTCTTCACAGCGACACTATGAACGCCACTGTAGTTCAAAATAAATGCAAAAAAACTTTAACCAGTGTCTGCAGGCTTTGTATTAAGAACTTCAAACAACGTTAATTTTTGTAATGTGATTATTTCTCAGGCTCATCTTATCTTGTGTTTACAGTACTTGATCAGTCACGCTTAGTTCTTTCGGAATTGTTTTAGTTTGATGCACGTTTGGTTTCACCATGAAAACATGCAAATGCACGATGCCATGACGACCGTACGGCAGACATCAGTTGCAGCAACGGTGGAATACAGTAAGCAAACTTTAGCCTTGCGGCAAACTTCTGAGGAATCTGCCTGCTTTCTGCTTTCATTTTTCTGCGATGATTAAAACTTGCAATTAATAATACCTTTTCTGTGTAGCATTGTTGTTTTTGTTTTATTTATTTATTTTACGATCAAAACAGAGGCCCTCCGTTAAGGCACCTGACTGGATAACTTGTGTTTTTTCGGTGCCTCGACGTGCGTTGTATTGAAGAGTACATCACGCGCAATGAACTCAGCACCAACAAATAAATCTTTTTATATATCCGCTAAACGCGGCATTTTCAAAGTTGTCCCCGAGCCAAATCAATCGCTCATCCCTGCAATAGGTAATTTTAATTACCTGTAGAACAAACATAACACCGTTTAATAAAAAAGTACAATACTAACGATGTTAGATACTGTAGAAAACTTCTGTAAATTAGTCAGGAAAGATATATTGCCCAAACTGAAAGCCTACACTAGAAGACACACCGGACGATAATCTCAGATTCGCTATCACTAACATTGGTATTGTTAAAGGAACGACAGTGTCACTGTGTCAGAGAAGCCTCGACCGCATCCACCCCACTGATTGGGATTTATAATAAATTGCTATTAGCCATTGCGTAATCATTTCAATGACGCACTCATGTGTCATCCCTTTTCTGTTTTGAAACTTGCGGATCTGTTGTTCTACACATTATTTTATTGGAAGTGGCCCGCAAGCTGTCACGTTTTTGTAAAATGGCCCGTAGGTCAAAAGTATTTTGCCACGCTGGTTTAGAGCATTTTTGTTTTCTAACGTAAGTGCTTTTAGGCATTTCTTTGTTTGCTTTCGTTTGATAAAATCACTTTTGGGTTTCTTGACAAAATGCTCGATATCCTAAGGTTCGTTTTCTTAGTTTGCCTGTGATACCAGGTTTGTAGGATATACTCAGGTTTATAAATGTTTTATTACAAAATGTTTCGCTCAAACGAACTTGTGTGTTTCCTGCAAGGTGCTGTAGTTGCCAATAGTCAATGAAGATTGCTTACAGTAATGCAAAATGCAATTTAATGTTGGTGGTGCACATTTTATCTGAGATGTTTTCTTGCAGGTCTGGTCCAAAATTTAAGAGGGCTACCCTACGGGTGCAGGTTTGCAGCGACATTGTACATCTGGGTCGTCAAATTGTGATTCCGTGAGCACGCAACATCACCTGACAAAAGCAGTAGTTGAATCGTAGCTTGGGCGCCGAACATTGAGTTAGGATTTGCGTAAAAGTTCAAAAACATTCGGAATTGCAGTAATTACGCAAACAGCACATAGACTCCACGGAAGAGTAGCAATGCCGAAAGAAAAACTAAGCAAAGACGCCGGAGACTCACCTGTTTGTGTTGAAATCGGCAGCAGCAAAGAACGTGTGACACGTCGCCGGAAGACCGTCCCGACCCGCTCGGCCTATTTCCTGCAGTGAAAAACGAAAGAGGCAATCATGACACTGAGCAAAATCCTTGCAATTTTGATAGAGCACTTTTTGATAGCAATTTTGATAGAGCGCGTTTACCTGATAGTAACTCTCGATGTCCTTGGGCGCTCCGTAGTGAACGATGCGACGAACGTCCGGCTTGTCTATCCCCATCCCGAAGGCGACAGTGGCGGAAATGCACTGCGAAGAACACGTGCAGTATTGTTGGGTGGAGAGTTACGCTGAACCCGAATTCTGCTTTTTCAATTTCTGTTTCCACACCGCTCTTTCAACATGAAATTATTGATTCGGCGAGCCAAGCACCTGACTATTTAAATCATGAAAGGATATTTTCGCAATTTTTGTGGGGAATTTTTCTGTTAAGTAATTTTTCAAACCCTCGCTTGAACTTTTAGCCCCACTGTTAAAATTTAACAATATGGAGCTAATGAAATACTTAATGCATGCAACTCTCAGCAAAAACATCAAATTTGTATTGTTTGAGATGCTGGCGAAGTCTAGCTCTTCGGACATTCAAAATCGCATAGCGCAATGTGCATCATCTTCGAGGGAAGGCCACTAGCCTTTCCAGAACCTGATCGAGCCGCAACAGCTTTGGAACTACAGCGATTGCACTGAACACATGTTTGACGAGGTTGGATCGACTAGAAGCATCTCACCTCCACTTCATCGCGCACAAACTTCCGATGCGCCTCGTAGCGTCTTTCCATTGACAGCCCGGCGTGATAAACGAGACACTTCACGCCGAGTCCCTGCAGGACGCGCCCGATATCCTCNGTCGCCTGAAAGGAAACTTCATTGGTTGGACGCGATTCGTTTGTTTCGTGGAATTCCGTCANGGGAGGCAGATGTGCATGANGGGGTGGGGGGCTTCCTACCACAACCACATCGTAGTATTTACATTTTTTTAAATCGTTAAAATTTTTATTACTTTAAGGTCGTGATAACTCAATGTTTTTCGTTTTTTACTCTGCGATATTTCCCAGAAAACGAGGGCCTCGCAATGATTTTTGATGGAGCTGGCGCATCACAACTGCGCGTTCCTGATCTGTCCCTCTGCAAAAAAGAAGCCGACTTCTCACAAATTAAAAAGCTGACTTCGAACCGTTGCGACTGCCTTGGATGATACGCCAGACGCACCTTTTTTGTTGGACAGTAAACTATCGTTGGTCCATCAAATGAATACTTCGCGATTCCTCGAACGACCTTTTGCTTCATAAGACTTTGCAAGTCGGCGCCCGGGTTGCCAGATTTCTTGTACACGTCCAAGTAGAGGTTGACCCTGTGGGGAAGAAATTGATTTTGTCAGTGGTTCTGTGCGGCGGTTGTTAATAAGGATGGTAGACACGAGAGAGTGAAGAAACAATGCGTTTCCATGGCCGCTTTGCGACGCCGACGACATAGCTTAGTGACCCTATATGAGATTATAGTTACTCAGCAGAGTTCCCATACAACTGTCGTCCCAGCAATCGATGTGGACGGGCATCGGCTGGGACGGTTTGTGTTACGTGACTTACGTGAAGCAAGTTATTGGTTTCTCTGGCGGTTCGGAGACTGCGCACTTTGCAGATCTGTGATAAGGTGCCAATGTAGAGTTCTGCAGGTTCATTTGCAAAAATAAAATACCAATGCTATTTAGCATGCATCCACGAGTCACAAAAGCGGAGGCCTCGTGTATTATTTAGTAAAAATCAACTACAACCTGTGCCAGACATTCAACGACAACTGTCCGGCGGTGCGGTGCAAAAATCGTTTAGCGTTGAACATCTGGCATAGGCTATAGTTAAGTAGAAAAGAGTCATTAAAGCAAGCATTATGTTTACCCTCCATAGTTAATGATCCGCAGCGCAATACAATTCAACTTGTATCGTCACTTTACTTTTTTTAGCATTCAAAACCTCTTGGCCTGATCAAAGGTGATTTCTCGACTGTGCGAATATATGCCTTCCCATGTCATACACGTCTGTTTTCGATAATTTCGTACGCCAATTGACCATTTTTATGAAAAATGTGCAGAGTAACAGCAAGAATTGTGAGATTTGCACAGCAAGAACCCAAGTTTCTTATGAATATCTAGCGCCATCACCAAACAGCAACAGGCGTATTTTCTACCTAAGCGATCGTCACGCACGAATGACGTTACGGCCATGGAAACGGATCCAGCCAAAGACAGACTTTCGTCAGCAGGGCCGATATACGGCCTAATCGGCCTTCAGCCGGACATGGAAACTTGGTATAACAGACACGTGACAAACACATCGCAATAAGCAAAAAATTCACATTTTGAGAAATTTCGCAAAGAAAAGCTTTCCAGAGGAGTGTCTCGCACCGCATATGTTGCTGACAATAACTGATGAAAACATGCTTCGTTGCAGCGACTGAAACGATTAGAAAAAATGCTGCGGTTTCGTCGCACAATACTTGTTGCTATGAAACGGTAAAGATAACAAATCTTCCTAAAGCAAATGTTCGTTCGTTCACATTTTCAAAATGATGCGTGCATCAAATTCCGTGCGGGGGACACGGTTTTGGAAAAAAAGCAACAAATCTGCTCCGAAATGTGAAATAACCCCAGTTCAGCGACAAGTCAATACGGTGCAGCAGCGAGCAATTTGCGTTCAAGCAGCACGGGGTGTCTGGAAACCTGTCGAAGCTGGTGCACGTGATGACCGGGTTTTTCAGATGCAGGGAATTGCAGATGTCTTTGCGCACTTCGGGAGTTGCGGTCGCCGTCAACGCGATGACAGGGACCTGGATGACGGAAAAGGGAATCTCCAGGGTTTGCCATTTTTCATAATTGATCGAGAGTTCAAGAGAAGAAACTTCATGAACACGAATTGTTTAAACAGCGAGGCCAAGGAGATTTAGCAGAATCGTCCAAAACACGAACAGAAGAAGCAAGCAGCCATGCCTGTAAGCAACCTATTGCTGGTTTTTAGGGGATATGTTCAAACGAAATAATCTTTCCAACTTTCGAAACTACTTTGGCCGAATTTTTTGTTTCTCTTGTCTGAACAAAATGATCTAGCCCAGGGGTCACCAGCCTTTTTGAAACTGCGAGCTACTTTTTGTGCACCGATTAATGCGAAGGGCTACTAGTTTGATATACACTTCTGACACAAAAATTTTGCTCATTTTACTTTCAATTATTTTAGTATTGATCTTCGTTAATGAGAAGGCATTGACCATGCTAATGTTATTTTTAGAACAGGTTTTGAAGTAAGCTTCGGAAAAAAGTGAAATACCGAATTTTCCCATCGAAGTGGCGTGAGCCCATGGCCCAGATATTAAAACGAAACCAACAATCGCAAGTTGTTTTTTTCTTAATAAAAATACTTCGAGCAGAGGACTGAGTCAACGTTGACCACTTTATCTCAACAAACACTCACGTTCGGCAGCAGGTTCTTCATCCTGCCCAGATTCCGGTACGACGCCCGGAAATCGTGACCCCACTGCGACACACAGTGCGCCTCGTCGATAGCGATCAAAGATATGCCGACTTGAGCGTCGAGCTTAGTCAACACATCCGAACACGCTTGNACATATTCGGGAGTGATGTAGACTACACGGTAATCGCCCCTGCANGAGAACGGGGGTGTAAGCGACAGGTTTGTTAGCGACTTGGACCATGGTTCCGGACGGTNTTCAGCTTGTGACCTACTTTTACTTAAAATTTTTCGTGTTGTCCACTGTGAAGCATTGNGGTAAAACAGCGATAAAATTAAAGTAGGAGAAAGGAATTACATGTAAGCAACACATGCAAATTACTGTTTATGCGAAGCTTGAGTATGCTTATTAGAGATAGACCGATATGTCGGCCGATATATGGGTTTTACTGATATCGTTGTCGGCCTCAGTAGGCGTTGACAAAACGCTGTT
>JGI24158J21664_10006328_pt1 | contig 15593 bp, 12 predicted proteins | sample Ectturendosymbi3_FD_21664 | JGI IMG/M metagenome (IMG submission 21664)
TGTGAGGATACCTTAAGGACAGGGTGTATGGCAACAACCCCCAGACTATCCTTGACCTGAAGGCAGCAATCACAACAGCAATAAGGGCGATGCCAAGNGAGGAATGNGGGAGGNTCATCGAGAACTTTGCCCGCCGGATCCAAATGCGCCTGCAGCGCCGGGGAGCTCATTTGGAGCACATTTTTTGANCNCCAGCGAAACAAAGATTTTTTGTAGTACAGGCCTGAAACTTTGGNGATGTCTGCTACACAGGCTTGACCTAATGTAGCTGAAGCTTTGTGTCAATCTAAATAAAATTTTGGAAGTTATTCGATTTTTGTTGATGACCGTTTTTTTTTGTGTCACTCTGTATTATTGAATAAAGTGTAAATTCGACTGTTAAAAACAAATCACCTGCNTCTCACTTGAGTATATAGTTCACACTTAGATAATGGTTACAACAGGGGTCTCAAACACCTGGCCTGCGGTGCTTTTTGAGAAATTTCAAATAATAAAAAATTTTCGTCATTTAGTTTATTCACTGGTGTTAATTACTCACGATTTGCCTAAAACTCAAGACAATATTCGCAGGAAACAAGACGTAAAGTTGTATCTAGTAAGGTTTAGGTACCGCTATTGTTGCGTCAGCGTCATAATACGGCCCTCGGATTACTCTATTTGTCCTCATTTGGCCCTCGGAACAATTTGAGTTTGAGACCCCTGGGTTACAGTGAAACCCGCTTAGAGCACAAACCGCTTGTTAGAGCAGGTTTTGCATATCCAGAAAAAGTTAAAAATTTATTTTTTCTTCAAACATGAAATATATAGTTATTGCAGATTTTCCAATAACCATAAAGCTACTTTTCAGAAAATTTTCAAAACAGGCAAGTATTGTATTAGCTTCCAAAACTTCCACAAAAGTCATCCCACCTATGCACATTTTCAGACTTTCTGCAACTTCTAATTTGTTAGGCTATATTTCAGAACTACGATGCTAATCTGTATGAGAACGATGCCATAACCCTTGTTTCAGCAGTATTTCACGATGCAACTCTCACATCACACCACAAGAACTTCATAAGGCTTAATTCCCTTAAAACCTAACTGCCACTTGTCTTTAGCCAAAGGGCATGGCTCCAACACTTACGTTACTTTGCAAATGGCTTAACTGTTAATATTCGTTAAAGAAATTTTCTGTTGTTTCTTAAGGAACCACTATTTTTTGAACACCGGAAATAGTAATTTATAAGTAAAACTAAGTTTATTTCAATCAAACCTTATCGCCGATCTCAGGTTGCATTATATCAGATCCCTACGAGAGTGGAATTAAATAAGACTGACTAAGCAGCACGCATTTGCAATTACTAACTAAACTTAACTTTCAAAAGACAATTACCAGTAACTGTTGAAACAGCAATAACTATCTAACGGTATCTTGTAGCAACTATTGAAAATATACTGACCTGCCAAATACGAAACGCTTGTGATTGAAACAGAAAACAGCTTGAAAACTTAATCTTCTCTGCCGTTATTGAGTAAACTCAGGCTACATATTGCCGAAAAACAATGAACATTGTTACGATTAAAGCACGAATTATGATGACCGAGGGCGTTAAAAACGGCGCAGTATTTTCGATGGCAACGGGTCAACTCCTAAAAAATACTGTGGGCCCGCGCCGGCACAAAACAAACACTCGATTCAAAGGGTAAGTTTGTAGACGTAGCGCGGGGCCCCCTTTGGCGTGGGGCCCGATTGGAAGCAATGGGTCCAATCGGCTAAAGCCCGGCCCTGGGTCATTGACTCCCTGCAAACTTCACGTTTCCCGCTGTGACGAGGAAAAATATTGTCCGATCAATTTCAATGCCCTTGTGATGCAATAAACACCTCTCAGGGCCAAGTGCCAGCATAATTTTTGGGGGGAGGGAAAGTTGTGCTTGTTTTCGAATTAATATACCAATTTTTCAATCTTCAAGTTGTTTTCTATGGTCAAGTGAGTTCGATAATCAACAGCATTTTGTTTTAAATTGTTTGTGATCGATAGTTTGCCACTGATGGGTAGATATTTTTGTTAACAAATTTCGCCATTATAGCTAGGCAATCGTGATGTGCAGGGGCGTAACGAGGCTAGATGGCGTCTGTGGCAAGAAACAAGTTTGGCGCCCTCATGTTCGAGCCTGAGGTCTTACGAAAGCAAATTTACTGTTTTGAAAAATTGCTTATGACATTGTTGTGACTTTTAGCCCCCCGCAGTGATTCCGCACCCGGGGAATTGTGCCTCCTTACCCCTCGTTACGTCTCTGGTGGTATACAATAAAAATCGGAAAATTTTCCGAAAATAAACAAATTTCATGTCCGAACGTCATGAACTTCTATTCCATGAACATCTGCAACATTCGAACACTAAACGGCATGGATCTTGCACAGGCTGACTGCCAACGAAGGTTACTGGCGGCATTTCATGTTTCTTCGCGTAATTTTGTGTCACTTCTATGCCTGCCCCACGGGTTTTTTCGGCGTGGACCTGTGTTTGTTTTGCTAATAGTAAAACTTTTCCGACATTCGACAAGTTACTTTTTTAAAGTTATATAAGTTTGAGAGTATATTCTGAATTGTTTTGAAGGCCGCTTCTGCTTCGGAAACGTCCCAGTAAGCCTGGGCAATGGTGACAATGCAATTTAACCAAAGTGTGTATGGTTATTAACCGTGTTTTGAAAAAAGTTACCTGAGCAGTTGGGTCTTCACTCATATGCAGTCAGTACACATCCGAATGAACTCGTCCTCGAGCACCCCTAAAAAAATCCTGGAGCCGCCTATGGGGGCGGTATGCACCTCTGCCCCCCCCGTCAGTTACGCTACTGATCATGGGGGCGCCAACTTGCTTCTTGCCCCGGGCGCCATCTAACCTCGTTACGCCCTTGTCAGTCAGTAACCTTAACAGTTAGCCGCCATTTTGTCCGAATGCTTTTCAGGTCGCTTTTATTCAACAAAAGAAGGCGCGAAAACAGTACAAATTTTTTCTCGGATCCGAGACCACTTTTTAACTATACACAATTGGCATGTGCGGCAAAAAAAGTCTGTCAGGTATGGAGCTACGTTGGGATATTTTATTAAAACGTTCTGGATAAACGATACACAAGTTCCAACCACAATGAGCCACATAGTGTAACCTTCCAAACATCACGCTTCCGCAGTAGCGGGCGACTGTTCAGTTTGTTTGACACGGCTTCTGAACCAGAGACTGTGCTGCACCTTTGTCCTAAACGCAACTCACCACAGCAACAGACTCGCGTTGACCAAACAGGTTCTGAGAACGAGGGCGCATCGCCGATTGCCGACTTGGAGCGAAAACTTCCGCAGCTTTGACTGTTGAAAAAACAACGTCACCGATGCTTTCCGTCCCTTTTTCGCTCCTTCATGTCCCGGGCGCAGTCCGGGCAGTACCACTTGCCCTTCGGATTGTGCGTGAGGCCGACGCACGAAAAATGGAACCACTCGATTGGGCATTTCTTGTTGTCGCAGCCGATCATCTGGCCAAAGGACACTTGACCGCAGAGGCAATAGGTCGGCTCGTCCGGGTCGATTGGAATGTCTTGTGGGGACGGCGAGCGGTCGGTGGGAAGCTGTGTAGTAGAGAGAAAACAACCTTGATAAAAGTCGGCACTAACGAGTAAATAGAAAAAGTGCTGTCAACGAATGAGGGTTGTTGCTTTGCAGATCGTTTTGTGTCGCCAGTCTTTGATAATGGGGGCGAAAGTTGTTCGATTATAGTGGAAAGGAGGTTGGCCTTACATGTAGGTTCTATTTCACAGCAAAAAGTGCTGCTTGTTCGGAGGCAGTTAATACCTTCCCGCTTCGCATAAATTCATTGCGGGACTTTACAAAAATGAATGCGGATTTGACATCAAATCGTGCCACTACAGCGTCACGCTGGCCAAGTCAAACATCGTGCGTTGGGCTTTGTACATATTCCGACACATGATTCGCGCTATGGCCTTTGCCATATCGACGTAACACTCAACTTTATGAAAACGAATTAACGACCCAAAGTCCAGCGTTTTCTGCACTGAGTTGCGCTTCGCAGTTATTTCAGTTGGTTCAAACCGGACTGGAACTGGTGGCTAAAAACCATAAACCTGGACGCGACAGCTGGCGAACGGACTCAATGTTCTGAGTGCCGGATATTTCAACTTAGGAAAACCAAGCTCGTAATCGAGAGCTAACCTCTTCCGCAACATAAGACTTATTGTTTGACTTTGAAGTTTAGTGCAACAGTTCAAGAATCACAACGATCTGCACCGACTGACGAATGTTGTTGTTTTTTTACTGCAACTGANTTTGCTTCAGAATTTGTTCTGAAGAANCGNGATAACGTAGCCTACTTAACGTGGTAAAAGGAGTCACAGGTGGAGGATTCCAAGAAAGCTTTTGACGTNAGGCTTTACTTCAAGCANTAGTAATGACCACAATGCACCGATGCCGAATAGAATGCATGCCGAGTATTAGTAACAACACAATCTAACATGCGGCTTGACTTGAATGTTTGGCTACAGCAAACAGGCGTTTTGTCAATATGAAAAAGCTTTGCCACATAAAACAATTTCAGTTGGTTTGGGGTCTTGCTTGATTGCAATAATCAAAACAGGTTAATATAAGGCGTTAAAACTAAACGAAAGCCTTTTATTACCACTTCGTGAGATTGCATTGGATAACAAATGCAGCGGATGGAGAGTTTAGGTTTAGGAGGTGACAGCCAAGATGCAAAATGTTACAGATTGTCTCAGGTGCATGACTGGTTTGTCGAGTGCGCAGTGAGAACGAAAAAATAATGTTGATCAGAACAGGTCTCTGGCATGTTTTGTACTATGAAAAGTCGTCGCTGGACAGGATCACTGACCAATAAGCAATCAGATTTATTGAATATAAAAAATCTAACCATTTTGTATGTTTTATCACATGACGACACCGCTATATCGCAGAGAAAAGGTAAATCAACCATATCACCGTGAATTCCTAAACAGCTTTGCTGTTGAAAGCAAAAGTAAAGGTTATTCAGTTAATCACTATGGTCATTGTGCAGTATACGTGCAGAATGACATAAAAGGTAGGCTTTGGTGACATAAAGCGAGCATCAAGTTATCATTATTTTCCATAAGATGGGAACAAATATTAAAATAGAACATCGTTACAAAACGCGTAGGAGCCGGTAACGCCTATCACCGTTTTCTGACCGAAATGTGTACATCTCTAGTCTAGGGAGTGTAACTTAGACTGTTTAATATTGAATTGTATTATGGCCACATTGTGTTGCAGCAGAATGCGCATCCTAAGCCAAAAAGATTATCACCTCAGGTGCGTACCTTGGCACTTTAAAAAAACAAAACCACAGACAAATAAGAGCTTACAAAATCGCGACCAGGTGGAATATAATCGACCACACTTCTTCGTGAAGGTTTTACACTTTTTTTATGAGACAAACCGTTTTTCTCAAAAAAGATGATGCTGGGCAGTCGCAGAGCACCAGTTACAATACAGAAACCATATTCTTCTTTATCTCAGTATTCTGACAAAACCTATGCGTCAATCGTAAATTGGTAAAATTACAATCATAGAGTATCATTTAAATGCTATCGAACGATGAAATCGAAGGTTTGACTTAAAAAAGTAAACATCACTAAGCAGGAAAATGATTTTACACAAAGCATTATTGGACAAATCAATAGTTTTCGAAAACGTCGGAAAATTTTTGCACGAAGCTATGTTTCTTCACAAAACTGATTTGCCTTCAGTCTCAAGTCGGCGGACTGTTATAGAATTGAAATTCAAAACGTACAGCTTAAGACAGGGGTGGGGAACCTATGGCTCGCGAGCCAGATGTGGCTCTTTTGATGACGGAATCTGGCTCGCTTGTTATTTTCTTAACACGATTGTCACGAATGAAACTTTTTCTGTAATTTTCCATCTACCACACTACAAAGCCATCAGCAACACCATGCAGCACCAGAAGTCGCATTAACAGTAGGAAGCATGCTATTAAAGAGAAAATTCAGACATTTACCATTGTTTAAAATGTTGATTTTGCTTAAAAATGCACGTGTTAGTTAGTAAGTTAGTTGCAATAAGTGTTGAAAAATATTATATGGCTCTCACGGAAAAACAATTAAAAATATGTAGGTTTCATGGCTCCCTTAGTCAAAAAGGTTCCCGACCCCTGGCTTAAGACGTCAGCGGTCATGATTAAACTTTCCAGGTGAAAAACCATTTTTGCTATTTTGTAAGTGAGAGGGCAAAATTTGGCAAAAACGCGTTGTTCAATAAATGTGTTGCTGGTCTGCTTTGGTCGTTTTCATTCCACCCAAAATTGCCTTGCGCCCCTTTTCAACTTGTGCGTGAAGAGCTTAATTGCATTAGTCGGCTGTTTCTTTCAATACGTCAATTTTGTTTGCCTTCATCACACGCGAAAGCATTTTGGCACCTGTCGGTCGCAATACCTCACTTGCCCTATTGAATTGCGGCTGCAAGTTTGGAAGCAACCTCTCAATAACAGTTATCCAACACTACAACGTAGGCCCTACAGCCCAACCGCCTCCAAATCATCCTCTTAAGCAAAACAGCACTTAGCCAGGGTTTTCCGAGGTTATAGAAGTAAGTGCTTTGAAATTCTGATTACATGGTTTCGTCTACCTTTCCTTTTGTATATGCGATCCCTACATCTTGGAACCTAAATGGCAGATGGAATCAAACAAGTGACAGTCTGAATAAGCTCGAGGTATGATAAATGGCAAAGTGTTGTTGTCACATTATCTTTGCAACACCGTCACAATCATATTCACAAATTCGCTTCACCATAATTACAGAATCGATACTTCTGCAATAACGTTCGAGTGGTCTCCGGGACGGTGAAATATATCAAATTTCGAAAACCCACATGCCCCCTTTCTAAATCCCGCGCACCAACGCAAACCAAAAGCTTTCTAACGCTGTGGTAGAAATGATCATTCGACTGCTCCTGCCACTGTACGGCTATTTTGGCACGGTTAGAAAAGCTATACGTTCTGAAACACCAAAGCAGTGTACCTTCTGCGTTTTGCGCTTCTTCTTTTTGCTCTTGGTAACGCTCTTATTCGAGCCGTTCTCGCCGCTAGACGGAGCCGTTGTGGTTGGGACACAAACGGTGCGCGTCGACGATAACGTGACCTTGGACATTGTGGTTTTCGACGTGTAAGAGGCTTTTGAAGAAGTTGCCGCACAGGCCTGCGTTGCGGCGGAGGACGGAGTTGAGGAAGGTGAGGGTGAAGAGTTTCGCTCCTCCTTGTCTCTTCTGGTCTCCTCCTTTATCTTGGACGGTGTTTCAGAAACCGGGGTTCCTCCAGGTGAACTGGACGTCTGTTTTGAAGTCGAAGAGGTTGTGTAACTCCGGGAGATTGGTGGCATGGGTGGAGAAGGCGACCTGTCCATCGAAACGGGTCTTTCCAACTAAAAAAAGGAATTTTCATAGTACAAAAGAGCCGAATATTCAAGGTACTGCATGCTTTGTCGTTTCCTATATGCCAACGTCTTGTCGTTGTTTAAGGCTGAGCTACAATCAGCGGGTTGTATTCTATAAAGTATCCTCAGTCTTTCACAAGCTTCTATAAAAGCATCAAGAAACAAATGGTGGCAAAAATAAGAGCGCGCATGCGGTATGCTCCGTTTTCCACGGTCGTATTACTCTCCACCTCGAACTTTGTTAGTTCAATTTAACCACAATCAGCGTGCTTTCCACCACTGATGCAATCATAACAGCTGAAACAAGCCTGTAGAGTCTAACAAAAAGTTGAATGTCACCAGCTAGCTAGTTANTANGTTGTCAAGCAAAATAAATTACATCAGTTTATTAAATCTTACAAATAGATTGCATTAGTCACCTTATCGGCATGGTGTCCACGACGAATGTCCCGTCGACGACGGGTTCGCTTTGTACCTTTGTGGTCTGATTTCTAAGCACAGTTTTTTTTAATGTACGATATGATAAACGTATTAAACGCACGCATGAATATGTTTTTTGAAGATACACTCTAGAAAACAACACAATTTGTGAGAACAGAAACAATTTTTCAGGCTCTTATTTACAACACTTGCAAATTGTTTCATAAAAACTACTGCTAAGTAATAAAATTAAATCAGCAATGCTCTCAGTTTTAGAAGTGGCGCGGAAACCACACCTTATCACGAATGCGTCTGAAAAAAGCTGGCACAGTTTACGATGATCAGAAATACAGATAAAGTTGTCACAAAATGGTTCCAGTGGTACGAATAGGAAGTTGGACTGCAGCTAGAAGCAAAAAAAAATTTGACCTGTCGTACATAAACCCTACCAATTCAGAAGCCCTGCATGGACCTACCGGCGCCTCGAGTTTTCAAAAACTTACTGCCACCATCCAGTTAATGTCGTATACGCAACTGTGACACAAAGGTCCAGCGTTTTTGAGGCGAATCACATGCTGAGTTGGTATCGCAACTAAGCATAATTTTCACAATTCCAAAAAATCTTAAGTGCAGTAAGGCATGAAACTTTGTTAACGTGGATTTGTTCGAGATGTGAAACCTGGATAATACAAGAAAGAAACCGAAACCTTTCCTGAAACGTTTCAACCCATTTCTGCAACTTGCAGAATAGCACGTGACTTTTTCACTTTGAATTTTAGGCCTTTACAATTTATGCTTTTTAGTTAGCGTGAAACGCGCAAACCAACATTTGTACTAATTAACCAGTCGTGGTTTCACATCTCGAAAAATACATTATAACATGAGCTTCGCTTTGAACTCAGTACGCGCTTTTATCATTCAAAATCATGGGTTTCACATACATTCAGCAAAGCGACCACAAGCGAAATTGATCCTTCATTTCTCCTAATGGCCTCAATAAACCCAAAAAGCGTCGAAGAAGCACCAAACCCTGGACGGCGTAAACATCGATTGCGATCTTTGTGAAGTTTCAACTTGAGTTCACTCAGAAGTTGTATAAAGAAAAACGTAAAGTGGATATATTGAAATTTGCAACGACATACCGTTAATTCTCGTTTGCCGTTGACTTCATCTTTCAAATCTGGTCGATATGCGATTTTAAACCGATATGCAGAATGTTCAACCTGCTTTTTTCTGTTGTCCACTGTTTCTGATATCTGAGCACAAGCACGGTAATTTTACCAAGCGTATTTTACCTACGTCAACTGTCGTTTCAGTTACTGGAGACGTAGGCAAAACGAGTTTTCGTACAACAGTCGGAGGTTTGAACTGATCTAAATAAGCCAATGCAATAAAAACTGAAAGAATTAAAATTTTACATTTCGTTGAGTTTGAAAAGTAGATGCAGCACATAAGGTTTGTTAGGCTCAACATAATCGCATAAAAAAGTCAAGGAAGCGGTGAAACAAATCATAAACATATTCGAATGCTGCAGGTCGCACAACAGCCGAGCATCTTCTGGACAACGAATCTACCCAATGCTTGCAACTGACTCGTAGAAAGAAAAACCAACTTACAAACACCATAAAAAAGTGAAACGGTGGCTTACAAAACAGGAATAATGTTTAAGACAGCAAATCAGTATCAAAAATGCGTTTATATCACTTCCATTCAGCCTATTGCATACTTGAAAAAAATTCGAATGGTGACCAGAAATTTACTTAAAGTAAGACTACATACCAAGCGCTAAACGGTAGCGTAAAACATCCTCACCATCTGGGCTGTAGCAAGTGCACGAAAATGAAATCCAAATAAGGTCAAGTATAATGTGGCGAATTGCGTTTTATGACATAGAGACGAGCATCAAACGCGGATGTAAACTACTGACATATATATCTACATTTTTATTACAGAGATTCGCCCGCTGATTTGTTCTCGCGTCTTGTGCCATCAAAAAATACAACTCGTTATACTTGCTGCGCAACGACCCCAACAAAAACAAAGATCTGGTGACTTAACAAAAGGATGCAAACAAGTTTGACGAAATGTTACAGAACGTTATGACGTGTTAAGGAATTGCTGCACTTTTTCAACAGGAGGTAAGCATTTACTGTCTCCAAGCATCACGAAAGCGGTACTTCATGTCATCGCACTTACTGCAGATATATCACATTACACCAATCATACCTAGCTTTAGTATAAAACAATTACTTAAAAAATACAGGTATTGTTGAAACGAAAAACTAAACTTTAAATTTGGCAGACGCCAGGACTTGTGAAAAATGCAAATTGTGTCAAAAGGAGATTTTGCTATAACTCAAGGCTTCTAAGGCAGAAACATTTACAAAGGTCCGAAACAAGAAAATTGCACACAAAATGAAGGCCACTGCAAAATACTTACCTTAAAGCAGTGGATAAAAAATACAATACACCGAACTATATCATGATACCGAATGTCGGTATTTTCAAGGGCATCACTCTTATCCCAATTCACGTTACAAGCAAAAAGAGTTGCGAAGAGTACTTATTTTTGCTTTTGTCGTATTTCCAACGCTGTTTGTGCTAATGGTGTGTTTTGATGAGGTGAAGAGTTTAGTTTTCAACAATAAGGAAAACAAAATGTATAAAAAAAAACAATTGAATCGTATAAACAGAGCAACTTAGAAAATTGGACGCATTTTTGCTTTCTATTACACATTCTTGTTTTTTGCTGTGCAGATTCCTGACATTTGGGGCTGTTCATCAAATACGAGAAACTTGCTTGAATATCTCTTGAAGATGACTTTCTCAAAAGTAAGCCAGAGTTCCTTCCCTGAGAATTTTGCATATGTAGATACTAACTTATGGAGTAAACATTTTGCTGTAGCTGCCAGCATTGTTGTAATAAATATATAAAGTGCCATGTTGAAGATTGGAAAACAGTTTACCAAAGGTGTGATGTATAAATCTTTATTATTTCAGGTTTTATCGAGATGACTCCAAGTTGCTTGTGATCAACATTTACTTCAAACAGTGCAACCTGAAAAGGTGGATAAGTGGAATCGCTTAAGCTACAATTTAAAATAAAACTGCGCATAGTTCAATTGGAAGTCTGGAGTCCTTAGGGACCATGTCTTGGCAAAACACATTCTGGAAGTATAAATCCTCATACAGATTTTTTTCTCATTCATTTTTACAATTTGTGATATTAACTGTAAATACAAACGTCGCCTTCACATGAAGAGATGAGCAATATTCAGAAAAAACAACTGAGAAACCAGTAAATGCTTCAATTAGGACATTTCATGACAGAACAAATATATGTTGCCAGTTCAGTTCATTTTGACTGCTAGTTTTTTTAGGGGATTCTAGGTACATCCCAGCTACAAGTAGTAATGCCAGAATCCACTTACGCATGTGAAAATTACGCATCATAATTTCTACCTGTTGGACAATATAAATTTTTTCATCTCCCAATTCTTGACATCGGCCGAACAGCCTTTGAATTTGCAGCAAGGTAGTCCGACCCTTCAGTGAATTGTCTTTGTCTTTTGTGAAATTTGCTGCTAAGGTCTCAATTTCACTAATTGCATCTACAGGATCAAAGTAATATGAAATTAAAGTCATACATATACAACATAATATAAGTTGAACACAGCATAACTTTCATCTTATTAGGAATCACATTTTATCAGAATGAAAAGTGTAACTAATGTTTTTTCAGAATCATTTCATAGATAATAACAACTACAAGAAACAAAGATAAATTGTAAGATACAGGCAAACATATATTACTGCTGTTGCAAAAGATCATGCATTAGTTGTAACTGCTAAACATTATCTTGAATATGTGTTTTTTAAACTATGACATCTTAAAACAAGACAAAAGAAAAATCTTTTTTCAATCAATTTTGAAATGGGGAAAAGCACAATTCCAGATTTTGATGAGTATGAAAACATAGTAAGGTTTGAATAGCACAACTCAAAGAAAAATTTTTGACAACATGCTAACAAGCTTTCAAGACTATTAACAGCAAGAAAACTTTTTAAAAACTATTCATAGTTAAATGCATCAGATTGCTCTTAAATCCTTTATCAATGAGGAAAAAAACAATGTGCAGGTAATGTAACCAAATCAAAACAAATCGACTTATGGCATAGAAAAGTTAATGTGACAAAAAAAACACTGAAAGCAAAAATAAGACTGCTGGTCATGTTGAAAATGCTGTAAATAAAACGATGACTGCCAGCCATGGACAAGAAAATTACTGAAAGCAAAACTAAGACTGCCAGTAATGTAAAAATTCATTAAATAAACCAAAGACTTCCAATAGAAAGCTGTTCATAGGTTAAAGCAACTACTTAGGGGAAGATTAACTTGCACAGTCAGATTACTTAAAACTTGCATGAAACTGCAACTGACAGAAAGAGCAACAATTACTAGCTTTGCAGCAGGCTGTTTGAGGAATCTTCTGCCTGGTTCTGCTCCCATCTTCTTGCAATGATTCAAGCTTGCACTCATCATTCAGCAATAATAGTCAAGTCACAAAAAATCCTATACAACACTTTGACCAAAATATCTGCAACATCTTAGCATTATTTGCAGTTTTTTGCTGTTTGCAAATATAAGGTCTCCATGGGAAAACGAACCATTATCAAGTCATATTATGATTTAATTGAATATGAAATCAATTTCACTGAAAGGCATCACTGGTCAACTGTTTCCAAGGTAATGCTAAATTTACTAGTCATTTTGCTCGCAGAAATTCACACTAACTATGTTTTGTTGCTTTGCTATTGCTTCTGCAGTATTTTGTTTCACAAAAGCATATTTTCAAATATCATTCCAAGTTACAAAAGATGTTAAAAAAGACTATCTCACCATTGTGGTCTGCAAAACTGCCCACCAGCCACAGTCTTATTATCTCCAACTATCTCTTGCTCATTCAAAAACGTATCTATTCTGATTCTACAACTGATAAACTGGCTTGAAAAAAAAAAACACCAATAGTTAGCACTTTTCACTCTCATATCTCAAACTGCAATGTGAAAAATGAGCCATGGCAATGGTAACCCAGGCAAAGTTTTATTTTGTCAGCTTGATTTTAATTCTTAAAATACCCATGGCCCTGTTGACCAAAGATGATGAAAATTTTAATATGCAAGTAACATATCAATAAATAAAACTAAAAAACTCCGCACAAGTTCGCGTAAAAGTGTCATAACTGGTTTAGGATTTTCTTGTTCAACATCATACAGCTCATGCTACCATAACAAAATAAGATATAATGACAATAAAATTTTAACAGTTTACAAATAACAATGATGCAAAAAATTAGACTGTGGAGAATGGATTGATTATATTGATCAACTCTGGTATAATTGGCCATCTATGCACATGTGAGATTTCTTGTTTGGTTTGTTCTTGTGGATGCACAGAAAAAATTGGATTTTTTACCACATGGCATCCTTACCATAAAAGAGCTACACTACATTTGACAACATTTTTTCTTGAATCACTACACTAGCTTTATTTAACATACGCCAAACTGAATGAAAAAGGTCTGAATTACAATCTGTTAAGCTTTTAGAATATTTGACACCAAATAAAAATTTACTTCCATTCCTCGCACTGTAAGATAAGTAGCATACTGCTTTGTTTGTTTCAGCTGTGTGCAGTGTCCAAAAAAGTACACATAACTGTGTTGCATTTTGTACATCATGTGATACAAATCTATACCATGAACACAAGTGTGTCAATGATGACTTTCATTTTATTTAAGGCCAAACTTGATGAAGCTACATCATAGGGCTCCCACTGATGCAACTCCATAACTCCCACAACAATATGAAAAAATCCTTTATTATACATAAAACATGTTTGAACTTACAAAAAGACAAATCAGCATAAAAACATTGATCTTTGTTAAGTAAATGCAACATGAATCACTTTTATCAATGAAAGCTCACACCACTACACATGGAATTTAATACATTGGTGTGCTTCTCCTTTAATTGCATTATTCTTAACTTTTCTGACTAACTTCAGTAACCCAGGGTGATCTGCAACATTCAGTTTTTCAGCTGGTTGGCTATAAGATTTTATCCGTAGGTATGTATGGAGCAAATCAACCAGATTTTCTCATTTTAACCTATTTCTGTAGTCACTCATTACATTTTAGCTTACTGAACAGCCTTTCCACAGAAGTACTATAAAATAACAAAGACATCAAGCAATCCACCTCTTTTGATAAGTGAGGGCATTTTAAAGCAACAAGAAACAGGTTTTAAAAAAGTGTTTTTGTCAAAGACCAACATCACTACCAACATAATCTATGTTGCAAGGTTCTTCAAATGCTTGTTTCCTCTATTCTAAATCCACCAAATTTTAGATGCAACTTCATTCAGAAGCTAGAAACATGCATATATAAAACATTAACATTGGCAATGCACATTAACTACATTTGAAGGTATCAAAACCTCTGAACTAGCTAAAGACTAATCTTGCATTTACTAAAATTCTTCATAATTTGTTGAACAAACAGACCATGAAAAGACATGGCTGCTGCGCCTGTCTTACTCTAACACAACGATGCCCAACCTGCAGCCCATGAGGTTGTTTTAAGTGGCTTGAGATGTAATAAGTTCATAATCAGACTTTTTTAATTTTGATTATTTTTTATAGGCTCAAGTATATTTGCCATCAAAACACACCAAAATTATACCTGTTGTTTCTGTTATGGGCCTACCACCCAAAAACATGTCTAACAAACGCTTTGAAAATATGTCAATTTTTTAGATTTGGTTTACATCCATACAAGCTTGCAACACTGCGTGCAACTATAAGACTCATTATCACCTTGAGTTATCGCATAAAACTTTTCAAAATCAAGGGATTTGTTCAGTCACAAAAACGTTTGTGGCCCGCAATAAATTTCCTCATGTGAAAGTGCCCTGCAACACTAAAAAGGTTGGGCAAGCATGCTCCAACAGGATCACTACAAAACCATTCAGTAAGTGTAGCTGTTGCCAATAGACCCAGACACGCATGTTCAATTGGAACTCTCTTGCTTGGTTGAAAAATGCCAACTTGAAATGGGTCAATGTGTCTTACAACTTCCAGAAGATTGAATTTACACAATGTTTTTGTTTTAATCCTGAAAGTCTTATGTTTGCTTTAACATGTTGGGTGCGACGCTGTGGCGTCGTGTCTAATACCTTACAGTGCGAGTCGTTGGCGCAAATCAGTGTCGTGTCTGGTCGCCAATTAGTTGCGAAGTGCAAGAACCACTGCCTGGCTTTAAATTGGTTTGTGGTTTTCGATTTATGTTGTGGCCATAACTTACACACCAGAGGAGCTACGAAAAAACTGAGATATTTTAACTCTTTGGCATCCGCTAGGATTCAGCAATTTTCGCAAAAAAACCCAGCAGTTTTCGATTGCCTTACCAACGCCCTAGCTCCACCACCGATTGCGCTAGAGAGCTGTTCAACGGCTCAAACGGATCGGCCAGTCTAGTAGATTTGCACTCGAAAAATAGTTTTTTGCTTGGGGGATGCGGGTTTTTTGTGAGTGACGTCATAACTGGAGGACTTTTAAGCCACCTTGGCCCACTTTATCTGGCCCTGGGCTCCAACTGTTAGGTGGTAGTATTTCGGTGAAGTTTTTACTGGAAACTAGGCTACAATC
>JGI24158J21664_10006329_pt1 | contig 15593 bp, 4 predicted proteins | sample Ectturendosymbi3_FD_21664 | JGI IMG/M metagenome (IMG submission 21664)
ATCAGCTCCTGACCTCGGAGATTTATAATGAGTCTTTTGTAAAAAAAATTGAAAATTAACACTCACTGCAAACACTTGTCATCTATCTGGTTAATTATTGAAGCTTGAACTACTTAACTAGTGTTTCAATGGTTTCCACTTCATATTTTAATTACAGTAGAACCTATACATTTAAGGTGTATATTTGATAAGCAGCGTCTATTTTGCCCCATGAGACAAAAACAGTTCTGAAGTTATTTCGTCAGTAGGTGCACAGATTTGTTTGAAGTGATCGCATGCCAAGTTTGGAATGCATGACCTACATAGCTGACTGCAATGTCTAATCTAAATGTGGGCAAGCTTTTAGTAGCTGTTTGGCTACGTGCAAAGAATAGGCTAATCCTGGGGTGGGCAGTTAATTTGTTTTGGGGGCCACTTCGATAAGATCTCATTTGTCGGACGACCGCAGGCTACAGAACCGTCGCCAGAAAGTTTCAATAGGGAGCTTTGCGTTTGTGCTGTGCGGGAGGGCTTGACATTCCAAAAGTTGACAAAACTCCACTGATTCATAGTGTTTCATATTTCAATATCGGGGGCTTGAAGTTTGTTTGGGGAGCTAAGCCCACGAAAGACCCCCTGGGGCCGTACCTTCTAATTTAATCGTAAAATAAATGAATATAAAGGCTTTATTGTAATTTCACTTGTGCGAATACATTTCATCCAGCGCAAGCAATTTACCGAGACAAATTTCGGTTCAAGTTAGCCTCAACACTAATATTTACTGCATTGATAAGTTGGACGAAATTTCAGATTTGAAGGTTTTCCGGAATGCCTCCACAGGCCACTGAAAATGCTGTGGCAGGCCACATGTGGCCCACGGGCCGCTTATTGCCCACCACTGGGCTAAGCCATAACTTTAAACCTCAACATGTTGTGTCTCTTTGTACTGTGCTAGTCACCATTTCAACCATTTGCGTACTATCAAAGGCAAAATAGCCACGACATATTTTCTCTCATGAGGCAAAATAGACAGTATATTTTTAATATCCTTTAATACTATCGTCGATCTGCCAGGCCCGGGTCAAATGAGGTCATTTACGTTAAACTACGGAAGCGGAAGTCGGCGCGCTTTGAACTCTTCAGTAGCTTCATGTTTTTGTGTGACTAGTAATAGGTGCGATTGCGGTCACCCACGCTCTTCTAGATTTTGCAAGGGAGCGAGTTCGTCAGAAGTTCGGGTCTGGCAGACCCGACGATAGTATTAGCGTGAGGTGATGGAGTGTGCAAAACCCCACTATATGGTTTATGGGGTCAGAGCCTGTAAAAAGCTAAATTCACTCAGGGCATGCTTCTATGGTTGTGTTAGCAGTATACAAAAGGAGAAGTTGTTTATGCCCATAGTTTCTTTTTACGAGCAATCGAATTTTAGGCATGCCTGACACCTTCCCTATATTTGGTCTACTTACTTTTCATCAAAAATCGTATCATATTAGAGTAAAGTATCTTTGTAAGTGCTCAAATTGCTCAGTGAGACTTATCTTTTCAGTGTAGTTTTTGTGATAAACTGCAGTTGAAGGAAAAGGTATTTTTTTAAACCAGCTCTGGCAGACCCGACGATAGTATTAACGTGACAAAAAAACGATAGTATTCCAGGGTTAATATGGGTTACTTGGGAGTTTTCGGAGTGTTAACAGAAGTCGGAGTTGATGTTTCAACATTTTTCGGAGTCGGAGCAGGAGCAGGAGTCGTAAAGCGTGGAACAGGAGTGAAGCCTGAAAAATGTCACTCCGCTCATCTCTGGCTAAGAGATGAACACTATCCGGTTTGCCAGTTTGATATCCGGCAGGATAGTGAGTTCGCAACCGGATACAGATATCCAAAAACTGCTTTCAAACGGGATCGAAGCGGATACATACAAGGATATCCAAAACGATTTTCTCAATGTTTCGAGGATTCAGACTCTTGGAAAAAGTTGCACAATGCGCAAACATTCATTGCACTATCGGAAGCATTTTTTTAGCCTTTTGTTCCGTGATTCCAAGTCTGTTTATGGTGTGATCTCAGTACCGTAGTGTAGTCGTATGCCCAGCCCTACTGATTGAACACGCCAACTTTGTCAGCATGAGTTTGTTGATGGTGTAGCAAGATATGGCTCTTCCAGTATACATTAGATTATGGCAGTTGTTTGCTACGTGCCTGGACTAACTAAGGTAAGCGTGAGTAGGCCTACTGTGATCTGTAGTCTAGTCTAGACTAGATAAAGCAGGCTAGCTGTTTCAGTGTGGTCTGTTGTCTACACTAGCCTAGGCAGTGCTGTCTTCACGCCTAGTTTACGCGAGCCTGTATTGACTAGTTGTTGAACGATACCAGGCCACTTAGTTTTTTTCATTCTTGAACACAATACGCAAATTTGTTGTTTCGTGACAATGACATTGACTTGGTAGACTGAATTTTAAGTCAGTCATTTCAAAATTGGCGAGATACTTTAAACCAGTTTGTTGTTTTGAATGCTGTTTTGGTTTGTAGACTAGCAATGCTAGTCCAGTATTGCTAAGGTGTGGTTAAGTGCAACAATGCGTAGGATTAATAAATGAAATTGTTATGGTGAAATCACGGATGGTGTTAAAATGGAACCATTGACTACAGTGATGTAGTCGAGACCGTAACCTTCGAGACCGAGACCTGGTCAAAATTTCGAGACGAGACCGAGCCTTCACCAAAAACTCCGAGACCGAGAATGGAGAGTGGATACTTGAAGTTCAAGACCGAGACTCGAGACTTCAAAATTTGTGCATTTTACCGAAATTTTTCAAAAAAATGTTGTCATCACTTTTAACCATGGGGTCTTCAGGGGGAAATGGGCACTTCCCCCCTTGAGATTAAAACTAAGCACCAAGATTCTCTAGAAAACATGAAGTTAGTAGCTCAATTCCAATCAACTGAAAATTTTTCGCAATGAAATTGTTTTTTCCCGTATGACACCCTCACTGCACAACAGCCAAGTTCACTGTTCTGGTGTCACATGGTGAGCTTGCAGTTCACTCGTGTTCACTCGTTTGCGTGGCCAAACTTGGGAGTGATTTTTTCTGGTGTTGATGTTTATTGTGTAACAGTACCACGGCAGCAAATCTTCAAAGGTACGCTTCAAGTTACGATAGAAGGCGTTTTACCGCTTGGTGCTTTTGAACATTGGTGCCACGCATACTAATTTTTAGTCTGGCCTAATAATCTAGTGATTTTTCAATGCAATCCAGTGATTTTTTGCAAAGTATATTTTGAAGAAAATCGGTTGTCTTTTTTCTAACTTTTCAACCGTTTTCAATTCGTAAACAATTAATTACGTGAATGGTTATTTGGAGATTTACACCAACAGAACATACAAGTGTTTTTAATTTGAGTTTCTAATCGTTTTCTTTTTCGCACAGTGTATCACTGCAATACTGATCATGGTGGTATTTTCATTTTGTTACAGGAACGCTGCAGAAGAAATAATTATATAAATGTCAAGCTGATTGGCATAAAATACTCTATGTGTGGTGTCGTTTTCAGCTCCTGATGATTGTTGGTATGACATTTTCCAGGCTTCAGCGTGATCTATTTTAACAAACTTGTAAATGATTCAAAGGTCTTGGGGTGATAAAGTAAATAACTAAATCATTTCAAGCAAAACTGCAAACTTCAACAAAATTTCTAAATCTCGCAAATTTGTTTCAGATCAAGTGAATTTTTTGTGAATCGAGTGATTTTGTAAAGAAACCTGTGGCAGCACTGCTGTTGAACGCAGTTGCAGACATAGTGGCAGGTAATGCAGCAAGGCAGTGACTGGCTGGTGATAGCGGCAAGCCACGCATTTTCATGATATGTGAAAAGAAGCACAAGGGAATCTGTACCCATGGGCGTCCGCAGAGAGGGAAAACGGGCGTTTGCTCAAGAAATTTGGTCTAAAACCAAAAACGTTTGGAAAATCTGAAAACAACAGTTCAACTTCGATTAATTAGTTTAATTTTTGCAATAGCAGTTTATTTGCCTGCATGACACATTACACAAGAGGTAGGTTTGCTGTTCTGGTGTCATAAAATGGTGAGCTTGCAATTTACTCATGTTCACTATTTCGCCTACAGATGCAGGTTGCAAAGCTTGTGAGCGGATTGTTCGATCGTTAGTTTTTATTGCGTAACAATAATATGGCAAAAAACTTCAAAGGTTCAGTTACGGTCGTAGGCGTTTTGCCGCATGTGACTGTTGAACGCAGACATCTTTGGCAGAAAATACTGCGAGACAGTGACTGCTAATAGTGGTAAGCTTCGTAGTTTTGTACTGTGCAGTGTGAAAAGAAGCATGAATGAATAAGAAACATTGCTTGGGCAACGAAGCGCGATTTTTGTGACTGCTGCCACAGCAGCAGTGGCGTAACGAGGTTAGATGGCGCCCGGGGCAAGAAGCAGGTTTGGTGCCCCCACATTTGAATCTGAGATCTATTGGAAGCAAATGTACTGTATTGAAGAAAGTATTTGTGACAATTTTGGGTCTTTATGGTGCCTCCACAGTGATTTGGCGCCCCCATAGTGATTCAGCTCCAGAGGAATTGTGCCCCTCTTGTTCCCCTCGATACGCCCCTGCGTAGCAGGGGGCATTTTTGTTATGGTGTAGAAAGGGCAAAGCGTTTTGTGAACATGCATTTGCATTGCATCGTCAGCAACATGGAAAGGATAAACAAAATATCGAGTTTGCCCCCCTGGAAAAAAATCTGCGGACGCCCGTGCTTCTGACTTGAATGTTTTCAAATTTCTGGAATTTTTCCGACATGTTATGGTTGTTTCTTAGCTGCAAATACCACAAACAAAAAATATTTGAATTATAGAAATTTTAATCAACCATTTCTTTGCAACATTCAAAGTCTCGAGACCTGAAACAGTCGAGACCGAAATGAGGCCTGAAACCTTCGAGACCGAGACTCACAAAAATGGGTCTCGAGATGAATCCCGAGACCAAGTCTCGAGACTCCGTCACTGATTGATTGTTACTAAACAGATCACTAATAAAAAGTTTCGTGCGGCAAAACGTCTGCTTGCTGTTTGATGCAATTGACTCTGAAAAGTACTTAGTTTAAGCCACATGTCAAGCTTGCAAGATATCACGTCAAGCTTGCTGTTCATAGGCATGACAGGGCCAAAGTGGCTCAATGCTTTGAGGTAGTGTCTATTGTGCTTCATGAGGCAAAGACTGTGCTGGAACTATTTTGCTTTTGTTTGAACACAATTGGTTGAAGCGGCCATGAGACAAATAAGATAAGCAAAGAGACAATTGCTTGGGGTTTAAAAGTTTATGATCAGGGTCTAGTGTCAGGTTTTATGGCCAAGGTTAGTAGTCAGGTTGTAGATTTAGGAGTTCAAGATTTAGAGTTAGGGTTTATGTAAACAAGATGACGCTAACTGCTTGCCAGCCATGAAACCATGCAACACTTGTCCATGCAGGTGGGACTGAGCTGTTACAGATGTCACAGTCAACTAAGTAGGAGACGCATTCCAGACTTGTCATGTGACTACTTCAGCCAATTGTGTTCAGCTAAAGGCAAAGTAAACCCAGCAGTTATTTTGTCTCGTGAGGTAAATTAGACACAACACAAAAATGTATGTTGTGCATCACAATACACTTTTGGATAGTTTTGGATGCAGATAGTATGATTTCAACCAAACCAGAATTCGGATCGTATAAGGATATGATTTTTCAAGGTTTTTGTTTTTTTGTGAATGACATCATAATGAGGTAGATTTTTGGTCATTTTGGCTCATGTTACCTGGCCTAGGGCCTAACTGTTAGACGGAAGTATTTCACTCAAGTTTTCATTTGAAACTAGGCTAGAATCGGAGTCTTTTGAGCCCTTCATCGAATTTCACAGCGTTGCTGGTTCAAAAGTTATGGCCTAAAATAATCAATAATTAATTATCGAATAAGTGGATTAAGTACTTATTTTGTTGTTTTTAGATTATAACTTTTGAACCCGAAATCCCAGCAAGTCCTCCAAAGTATCAAAAAACTCAAATTTTTGCTTAATTTTCAATAAAAACTTGAGCTATATACTATGCTCTAGCGGTTTGTGCCTAGGGCCAGAGGAAGTGGGCCAAAATGCCTTAAAACTATTCCCTTTATGACGTCACTCACAAAAAATCGTCACAAATGGCCCCAAAAATTTTAGCATATGATCTTGTGAAAGAACATCAAATGTGTCTTTTGCACAATTGAAAAACAACACAAGGTGCGACTTGAACTGACAACCCTTATCACAACAGCTCTAGCCACTTCTCACTTGACCACGTTAATGGTGGTAAGAAAGTCTCCAACTCAGTTTTATATCTAGCACAAAACTGAATATAAGATGCAGTTTTTTAGACCTTCAAAATGGAAAACTGGATACGGTCGTTTAGATACTACCTTACGATTATTTACTACATACACAATTACAAAGAAACAATCACAATGTAACTGATTATGATTGCATGGAAAATGTGTATGATTGCAATCCTGGTTACATTTGTCTTGAAACATCCTTAGAAAGCAAAATCCATTCACATGGTTTGATGTAAGTGTATATACAGTATATATGTGTGTTAAGGCTTTTGAGGTGTCTACAAGTCAGCATATCATTGTGGAGCTTCCAGTTTGAAATGATATGAACAGTGATGCAAATATTATAGCTGAGAACTATCTTTGAGACCAGGTATGGAGAACCTATATCACAGACTGCATGAATGGTTGAATATAGCTGCAAAATTAATTTTACCTTTAAAATTTTACCTTCATCTTCCAAGGGTTTATAAGGAGAAAAAACTTGTTGTGGAGCTATAGAGACTTTTTTTGGCGTACTGTCTGCTTGTCACGGAGTTTCATTTTGACACAATGTTCTGTTTTAATGAAGGTAACAAATTTCTGATGTGGGTCATATTGAATATATTCATGTGGATTACATTTGGCCCACGGGCTACAGGTTCCTCATCACTGTATTAGACTATAATGGATGAAAGCCATTCGCTTGCAAATTGGCATGATCTAAGTGTCAATAGTCAATGAAAGCTCACTGGTTTTGTTGAGTTTGTTTTTACCAATATGTGATGGATCTTTATTGACACGTCACTTTTATCAGCATTTTTGAAAGATGCATTTGACTGGGGATGAAAACTGCAGATAGACCGATATATCAGCCTGGCCAATATATTGTGCCGATATTTTGGTTTTGGCCGATATATTGCGCCGATATTTTGGGTTTCACCGATATATCGTTATCGGCCAATTGTATTGGCCTCATTAGGTGTTGACAAAACGCTGTTATATTCCTCATGCATCCAGAAAACTTGCACAAGAAAGCACATCAAAGCAAGTCAAGACAGTTGTCTTGCAGCAATGCTAGCAGGTGCATTTTCGTAAACAGGCAGACAAGATGAAACATAAAGCATGCGTCGGCCATCACAGCTGAAACAAAAGCATTATCATCAATCAGATTATAATAATTCAAAATCATAGCAAAATATTGAAATTGCTGCAGCTTGAAAAATTTTTGCTCATAAATCCCAATTTTTGAAGTTTTTAAAGAAAAGGTAAGGCATGGAATACATTATATTTTTGATAATGAAGCAAAAAACATTTTTTAAAATTTTTGAAATATCGGTATCGGTCCATGAATGGCCAATATATCGATGTCGGCCCCAAAAAATCCATATCAGTCGATCTCTAATGATAACCCTTACATCAATTGCATGTTACATGTCCTCAAATTCTTTGGCGTCAAAGACTAAAGAAACTACAGTGTGCTGATCACAAAAGAAATTATAATGTTGGCAATATGAAAATAAATATGGAATGTATCATTTACTGCATATTTCTTCATACCAAAACTGGGAAAAAGTAAGCTGGTTGGTGTCAGAATCCAAATGGTCACATACAATTGACTTTGTTGCTAGTGCTATTAAATATATAGAAATATGAGAAGAGAACATGTTGACTGTGGCAGTTCAAAAGTTGAGATACCTCACCATTCCTCCGTAAAAAGTTATTTTATTGATACCAGGGTTGCAGAGTCAGAGGTTAACTGTCCGACTCTGCCTTTCAAAGATTTCCAACTCCTTAACACTGTGAGAGCCAGGGTATGATATATTCGTACTTTGAAATCGGCCAAAAACCAGCAGTTGTCAGTTGCTTTACCAACGCCATAGCTCCTCCGTCGATTGCACTAGAGAGCTGTTCAAGGGCTTAAACGGATTGGCCAGTCTTCTAGTTTGATCTCAAAAATAAAATTTTTTGGTTGGGGGTTGCGGATTTTTTGTAAGTGACGTCATAAGTGAGGTAGTTTTTGGGCCATTTTGGCCCATGTTAACCTGCCCTAGGGCTCAACCGCTAGACCAAAGCATTTCGCTGTAAGTTTTCATTGGAAACTAGGCTTGAGTCCGAGTCTTTTGAGCCTTTGGTCGATTTTCTAGCGTTTCTGGTTCAAAAGTTATGATCTGATCTGAAATAAATAAATAAATTATTTATCTAATTAACTAATTAGTCAAATATTTTTATTACCTTAGATCACAACTTTTGAACCCGAAACCCCAGCAGGTCATCCGAAGTATGAAAAGACTCAGATTGTAGCCTTGTTTCCAATAAAAACTTCAGCGAAAAACTACCATCTAGTGGTTTGGGCCCAGGGCCAGGTGAAGTGGGCCAAGGTGCCCTAAAAGTCATCCACTTATGACATCACTCACAAAAAATCCTCAACCCCCAACCAAAAGAATTTTTTTGAGTGCAAACTGCAAGGCTTGCTGAGTCTTTTAAGCTTTTGACCAGGTCTGTAGAGCATACCGGACTGAGAAATTCCCCCGCAAAGCCACGTGCGATCCAGCTGTTTTTGCGCAAACTGCTTCAATTAACCTGGTTGCGAAAGTGTGAGCATAAAGGGAATGAAATTTGGCTGTTAAATTCAATGGAAATCTTGATGCACAGCAAGAAATCTTTTTCAACAAAAGTTTCAAAAGAAATTCTACCATTTCAACAGGATTTCCCAATTTAAGAGTGTGATGTAAAAAATGATCTAATTGGACATCCAGAGTTGGAATCGGACAAAAAAATCCGACTCCAGCTCCAGTGTTGTTAGGAATCTGACTCCAGCTCCAGTGTTGTTAGGAATCTGACTCCACCAAAAAAACTCTGACTCTTTATGGCTCCAACTCTGCAACCCTAATTGATACTGCTATACTAGTTACATACATAGCCTTATGCAGCACTCATACTAACAGGTCCACTCTGAATGTATACAGTAGAATTGCTTTGTAACATTACATCAAGAGACTGGAGAAAAAGCATTGTTGTAGGCGAACTGGCCTTATGGCTGAACTACAATAAGTTGTTCTTAAAATGGCGTTTTGATTTAGGCTAAAGCCTGGCAACGTGTTAAAAGTGTTGTTTGATAAGGATTGTCACTTACTGTATACTCTTTCATGAATACTCTGATAAGAAAAACACAAAAAATAATTTGAAAGCACTGACAGTTGTATTTACATGCAATACAGAGCATACAGTGGTATAGTACTGCACTACATTCTTGCACAGAAGTCACTAATTTTGTTTGTGTTGTTATTAAGACAACTTATCTAGCACATGTTGTTGAATTTTTATGAGAACTTTTCCACAATGGGTTACTGCATCTTTAAATTTGACATTCTGTTCACTGATGCACCAAGAATGAATCAAATTGTCTACAGTTGTGACAATCCTTAATGCAGTTCATTGCAATAAAACATGTAAGGATTTCCTTTGACTCCCTGATGTCATTGTCACGTCACACCCACAGCTTAACGATTCCTGCAAAACTATGTTACTTTTCAGTGATAAAAGGCTTGTGTGGCAGCTTCACAGCTGAGATTACGCTTCACAAACTGTAATCGAAACTTGCAACTGCCATTATAAACAAACAAAATATTCTACAGGACTGACAAAAAGTGACACTATAGGAAAATTGACAATATAGCCGCAGTCGTTGTAGCTGAAGTCGAAATGTAAAAGACAGGAATTCTGATGAAACCAAAGAAAAAACGTCGTTATAGGCAAACTGACGTTATGGCTGAAGTTATTATACGTTTAATTCTACTGTATAAATAAAAGCAACACCTCTAATCATAATATACTATTATCTTTTCTATTGCTGAAACGTCTACCTGTTTTTAACTAAACCTTGTCGCTAGGTTCACTGCATTACAATAAGGCTGCTAGAAGTAATGATTGCTTTTAGCATCCAACAGGAAGGCTAGTTGGAACAAAGCGAGAATTCACTATCAACGCTGCACTTAGACTATCTAGACACACATGCACATGGCTTGCTTTGAGACGTAACTGTAAGAAATGATGATAAGGTAGAACATCCACCCTCAAAAACAGTGGTTCATCGAGAAGTGATGTAGCAGAAAGACTTCCAAGTTGAATTACGAAAGCAATCATTGATTATGATAAAATAGGCAATGTAATCCATGATGATTAAATGTCATTTTTGATCAGTTTAATCGATTATGATTATTCAACAAGTGTAATCGTGATGGTTACTACAGATANACTGATGGGACAATATTTAGGTTTCATCGATACATCAGTATCAGCCTCAGTAGGTGTTGATAAAACGCAGTTATATTCCTCATGCATCCAGACAACTTGCACTGGAAAGCACAGCAAACTAAGTCAAGACAGTTACCTTGCAGCAATGCTATCAGATGCATTTTCATAAACAAGCAGACAAGATGAATTGTGAAGCATGCATCAGCCATTGCAGTTGAAACAAAAGCATCATCATTAATCAGGTAAATTAAAAATCATAGCAAAATGTTGGCATTGCTGCAATTTGAAAAATTTTAGCTCATAAATCCCGATTTTTGAAGTTTTTGAAGAAAAGGTGAGGTATAGAATAGATTATAGTTTTGATAATGAAACAGAAAACAAGACATAAAAAATGGAAATATCGGCCATCAGTCCATGAATGGCCGATATATTGATATCGGCCCCAAAGAAGCCATATCGGTTGATCTCTAATGATTACCTTACCTGTGTTACTCATGAATGATGTCACTGGTGCTTTGAAAATAACTGGTTGGGGCCAATGGTCAAAAACTCCTCATACCTATTGAAAAGAACTTGTCAAATTATTTGACTATGGTTTTTATTTTAGCTTGTACTGAGTTGTCTTTAATATTATGATTTTGCTCAAACCTGAAGCTTGTTTTAATTTACATTCAAGGTTAAGTAGTCTGTATGCATTGTTTTTGTAAGATAATTGCTGTTATCACTAATAAACATGTCAGACTATTATGAAATTCTTGGAATTGATCGTAATGCAAGTGAAAGTGACATCAAAAAAGCTTACCGAAAACTGGCTTTAAAGTGGCATCCAGATAAGAACCCTGACAATGCAGAAGAAGCTTCTGAAAAATTTAAACAAATTTCTGAAGCATATGAAGTCCTATCTGATAAATCAAAACGGGATGTTTATGATCGCTATGGAAAAGGTGGACTGACAGGAGATGGACCTGCTGGAGGCCCCAATTTCCATTTTGAATTTCATAACCCCGACGACATATTTCGACAGTTTTTTGGTGGAAACAACCCATTTGAAATGTTTGCAGGTTTTGGTGGGGGAAGCAGCAGCAGTCGATCACAAAGCAGGGATCCATTTGGATTTGAACCCTTTGGAGGCTTTGGTAGTTCATTTGGATTTACTGATTTCAATGGATTTGGTGGGGGTGCTTCTAGTTTCACATCTTTTAGTTCAACGGGAGGAATGGGCCCTAATGTAAAGTCAGTTACCAAAAGTGTGAAAATTGTCAATGGAGAAAAAATTGAAACAAAAAAAGTTGTGGAAAATGGGAAAGAACGAGTGGAAGTGAGAAAAAATGGTAGATTGACTTCTTTAATGGTTGATGGAAAACCTGATGATGTACTTCTTGCAGTTGAGTTAAGCAAAGAAGATGGATCACCTGTTGATGGTGACTGGTACTCCGGTTCTTCATCACGTCGACATACTGGTTCAAACTCACACCAACGTTTTAACCAGTTTGTGCCACCTGACTATGATTCTGATGAAGCACTTAACAGAGCAATGGAAGAGAGTCTAAGAGATCAAGTTACAAAGGCAAAAAATTCAAAAAGCAGCAAATCCGGTCATAAACATGATAAGCATAACAACAAAAAGTATTGGTGAAACTTGACTTTCCTCAGTTTATCTTCATTCTTTTTTGCTGTAAATGTGTGCTGGTTACTGCCTATGGCAGCTTTCTTTATTGTTTATGACATTGCGATGTGGATTGACATAATATCTGCATAGTTTTCACTCTTCACTGTTAGGGCTCTTAAACATTCTTTGTTGAGTGTACATCTATTTGCCTCCAGTGGTAGTCCCTATTCAGGTCTGAAGGGTTAACTTATGATGGGAAAATATAAAAAGCTATGTTTTTAAAATTGTTGTGTGTTTCAACTACCCATCTTTGGTCACTTTAAAATGTGTGGTAATTTGTGTTCTAGACAATGCTACTATAACACAAGTGGAAACAGCCTACTGTGGTATCTAATTCTATTTTTTGCTTCATAATTTGTTTTCTGTTATGGCCTATTTATTTCATCTGTCTGGTTTGCAGTATCATTAACATATAAAATATATCCAAATGGTGTGTAATGGGATCCACCTGGTTACAGTTTGGTTTTCACATAGTTTTGTTGCACTTAGTCTGTTGTTGACTGCACAGTAAACTGCCATTTCTTTGTGAATGTTGTAGTTGCTTATGGTTATTAGGCTTAAAAAAGTTGTCAAATTAAGCAAGAAAGTTGTCTAAAAGTGCTGTCTGAAGTAAAACTTATATAAAGTTTTATCCAACACAAAAATGTAGTTTCCCATTCAGGTATGGGAAGTTGTTATTAGTTTCTATTGGTTCCTATCTCTAAGATGACTGACATACTTGGAGCAATCACAGCAAGTAATGTAAATTATTGATAACCACCTTGGACAGGGATGCTTGTGTTTAAGAGATTTGTACATTGCATATATTTGCAAACATTTGAGAATAAATTCATGTGCTTTTTTATTTTTTAAAGCAACCTTGATTTCAATTGGTTTTAAGTAAGAAATCTCAGTTTTATTTTAGGAATGTATTAAGGAACTATTTTTTGAGGAAGTACACTCTGTATGTGAATGAAGAGTATTAAATTAAGATTTAGCAAAATTTTTAACACCTTGGAATGAGTTTCCATTGAACTAGAAAAAAAGAATGGAGTGCATTTAAAACAGTTTAACTTTAAACTCAAGATTTTTGATACATAACCTATTATGTAAAACTTGGGCGAACAAATGTGAGAGGGAAGTGTTATAAATTTGGGTAGCTGATGCCAATGATCCTATCATATTAAAAGTGATGTTTCAAAACGTCTCACTTTCTGTTAGTTATGTTTTTGGTGTCGTTGTTTATTGAATATTTTGTCCAGGCAATAAGCAGTGTATTCTTTTGGTTTTGTGTTTAATCATAAATGGTCAGCTTAATTTTTGGAGAGCTGAACTGTTACAAACTGGAACATTCCTTTTGGAATTGCTGCAACTGTGTATGTTGGAAAGTTGGAATTCATAACTGAGTGATGCACTGAATAATCTGATTTACAATATTTGTTTTTAGTGTGTAATTATGGTTGTCACAATTTGGATTGAGCCTGATACCAAGCCATTTGGAGGTAGAAAGTTATGGTTATGACACCTGCATAGGAAAAGTACTCTTATCACTAAACATTCAACTGTTTTCTAGTCACACAGATTTTGTATTTTTGTGACATCCTAGACTATGTGTCATTCGTGTTGTATTGTGTTAGGTTGAACTGTGGCGATCGGAAAGCCTGAGTAGCATGTGCGCAAAGCTTCATGCTGTGGCAGCAAGCAACATCAGAGATCACGCGCCATGATCACTCTCCGCGCTAGTCATCATGTTCAATCGTTTACAAGTTAATATTGGCAGAGCTTACACACCACGATCACTCTATTATTACTTGTTTGTGCCACATATATAGTGTTTTTCTTTGAGTGCATTCTGTTTGTGGTGAACTGCGCATTCAGCGCAACGCCAGCAGAGAGGTTGCAACAGAGCCAATTTTTCACTTCACAGAAATCATATTTTCTACATTCCACTTTGTGAACATTCATTTGTTCAATTGTCTCAGTACATTTCTTAACTAATTGTAGAAATCTGTGTTCTTTTTTTAAATCTTGGTTTTCAATTCTTTTAACCTGTTAATGCTACATCAAGAAAAAAACAAAGATAGTGTCAAGTTTTTTCACAGTTGATTTGTCATTTTTAAAAAAAATGGTTTATTTTTCTGATGGGCTACCCTCGGAAATCATGTAAATGAATTTCTTTGCAATCACAAAGAAGTTTAGAAACTGGTTGAAATAGCACAATATATATACCTATAAGTTTTTGTGTTACCTTCTAAATCAGTGGTTCTCAACCATGTTATGATCTGAGGGCTGCATGCGGCTCCAAAGCACCTCTTTTGTGGCCCTCAGCAGTCTTTCAATAAAACCTCTAATATTTTGTTTAACAGATTTCATTCTGATATAAAACAAAACATGTCAATTGACTTGTGTTAAAATTTCTTTAGGGTGGCTTTCTAACAAAGTTGTAATTCTGGATTTGGCTTCCTTCAGCGAAAAGGTTGAGAACTACTGTTCAAGAATCCATCAGTCTGACTAAAGTTCACAATTCTTAAAGACATGTAGATGGTACTTACAGACTCTAATTATGTAGTTAAATCCACACTATATTTTTGACTGAATAGTCTCTTACTATTTTTACTTAAACAATTCAATAGAATTCTACAACTTAAAGACTTTCTTTTCAAGATGATCTGCTCATGTTGTTTACACTGGTATATAATGGATGTGTTAAGTATATTTTGGTGTGGCACAGGTTCAATTTGAAATGTTTTTTTTCCTTGTAATGTATTTTACTCCCTAAGATTTTGGAGCTACTAGAACCCTGTGTGGAATAGGTTAACCTACGCAGGTTGCAAGTATCCGTGTTTGTGGAGCAGGTGTGAGAACCTGCATAGCTATGCAGAATGAGCACAGGTTGAGTTTGGTGCAGGGTGGGTCAGGCACAGGATGTGAAAGTCTTACAGGAAATTGAATGTTGACTCACTACATGTGAAAGTGACATGAGCAAGTGATTCAATGTTACAGAGAACTTGCAGTTTAAGGGTGTAGCAATAATATCCAGTGGTGATGAGGCAACATATTGGAGTTTCCAACTCTCAGTGATTGTACAAGAAAAATGTTCTGGGTGATGTCAACATAGCGCTGCTGGCGAACAAGTGTTTAGTATGGCTGGGCATGTCATAAATAGCAGAAGAGGAAATGCAAAGAGCTCATCAGTGAACGGCATACTCTTTTCAACACCACGTTTAAAGCTAAGGTATACCAAAAGGTTAAACATTTTTACTTGACACTTTAGCACCCGGGTGGTTTCAACGATTTTCGCGAAAAAAACAGCAGTTTTTGGTTGCCTTACCAACGCCCTAGCTCCTCCGCCGATTGCGCTAGAGAGCTGTTCAACGGCTCAAAC
>JGI24158J21664_10006331_pt1 | contig 15592 bp, 10 predicted proteins | sample Ectturendosymbi3_FD_21664 | JGI IMG/M metagenome (IMG submission 21664)
TGTGCATGGAAGTCACTTATATGTGTCGCTTGCTTGGTCTTTCCCTTTCTCCTTGCTTTGGCCGACTTTGCTTACATGTAGCGGTCGCGCTAGCGTGACTGCTACACCCTTCAGCATTTCGACAGATGAACATGTACCTCAAAATTTCTTACAAAAGGCTGAATGAAATAACAAAAATCCACTGAATTTGTAACAGAATTTTATCTGAAAGTTTTATTAAAAAAAGATCGACTTTTCAAAAATATTTTATATGGACTAATTGTAGATAAATTTAACAAATAAGCATATAACGATTTAAAAAATTATATTCATAGATATATGTATAAATGTTTAGAAATAATTCCCCTCTATTGTTTACCTTATATGTACCCCTTCAAGTAGGCAAATGTACTTCTAGATGTACATCTGCTCAAGGTTGGGAACCTCTGTTTTGAAGAATCTAACTTCACCCGAAAACCTCCGACTCCTTGCAACATCGACATCGCAACCCTGGCGGCAACACCCCCGTCATGACCCCATCTCCGGCGTTCACTGTGTGGCACTTTGCGACAAAGTGCGCAGCTGTGAAATTCGCAAAGCCCTGAATGTTGAACCACTTTCTCGAATCCAGAGATCCCAGCTACCTTGCTTCGGCCATCTGTCTAAAATGCCCAGGGAAAAATTGGGGAGGCAAGTCCTGCTGGTTACAACCACAGAAAAGCGACTTATAAGACTCCCAAGGACCAGGTGGAGTGATTATATCTCCGAGCTTGTATGTCCCATCTCATCTTGGTGCTGAGCCAGCAGAAATATCTGAAATTGCTGTTGACCAGTGATAAGTCTATTGTCAATGGAAATTGCATTTATGTACATTCCGTGGTAGCTACCGATATAAGCGGCAGTTATATGTCTAAATCAGTTCCACATTGCTGCTTGTTTCCTTAGCATGCTGTGGTCAGTGCACATTTCACTGACCGCACTGCAGTGGTTTATAGTTTTCACAATGCGGTTTTAGAAACTCCTAAACGTTTCAATTGTGGTTATTGTTTTTTGCGCAACACATTGCAGTGAACATGTCCTAATATGGAAGGCTAAACTAAATTATATTTACTGCTTTGCCTCCTTGCTTGAGACTTGACCTTTTTGCGGCAATGTCATAGACATGACACATCTTAACCACCTATTGTTTTACTTAATTTCCAGGTTGATTGCCATTGTGACTAAATACACCCATCTACTCTATGCTACATTAGAACAAATCTCAGCTGTTACCATGAATTGTGTTGGAACCACAAGTTTAGAATGTATCAAAGCTTGAAAATGAAGATGTTCTTTCGAGGCGAGTCGTAGAAACTATAGGGGCCCTCCATCGGTCTTCGTAGCCCCTGGTAAAATTTCTGCGGCCACGGGAAGAACAGTTGGTGGTGAGAATGCAAACCGATGGGTTTTCGAAACATCATTAACGATTGATTTGCTTTACTTCTAACGGATCATCTGTTACGTTGTCAGAACCGTCGCCAGGAAGTCTTCACTAGGGGGGTTTTACATTCACGTGCGAANGCTTTGCGTTTGTGCCGGGGGGTTTGATATTGAAAAGTTTACTAAACCTCCAATGCTTTATAGTGTTTCATNTTTCGATTTGAGGGGGCTTAGTACTTTNTTTGGGGAGGCTAAGCCCACCAAATCCCCCCCGTGGCGACGGGACTGCACCTTGTGCATTTTGGGAGTCTCACAGCACAAATTAAGTATTGTTTAAAATTCAGCTGCGTTTGGGCTACAAGCGAGTATCAACACCTCTGGGGGGGCTCATTTCATTGTTTCAGTTGAATTTTTTACACAGGTGGAAAAGCTGTTTCCTTTTTATGAGATCACTCCGTGTAACTGAGTTTCTGAACACTCAACCAGAACTGAATGGTTAGCATGCGTCGCTAGTGGTGTGCAGATGCCTTGACTCTGCTCCGCCACCTTCGCCAGTAAATGATGGGTCGTGCCCCTACAGATGCAGTATCAGTGAAAACGCCCGGAAGAGCTCCATAAAATTACCCCCGTGACGTCGCTATGTTTGTGGAAACACCACTCGTTACTCTGCTCAAACAACGCTTATCCCGGGAAGCGCGGGAACTGAGAACATTAATCACCCAAGAAAATTTCTTAAAAATATTTATTTCATGCAACTGGCAAAGTTTTATCGAAAAAAAATCAGCATGGACAAGGTAAAGACGCAAATGAAGGTGAAGACAGCTGACATTCAAAACCGAAAGCGAGCAGCGTGAAATTGATTTGACAGAAACGTCCTTTGCTGCACCTACGTGAGAATGCAGCAGGAACCTCCAAATGGTTCTTTAATACTGAAATAATCGCAAAATACGAATGCATGTTGCTTATTAGAGTTTGCCAACATCTTCAAACGCCCGTTGCCAAACTTTCGCATCAAGTATTTCATGAACTCTTCATTTATGTCATGGACCTGCACTCGAGCTGGGTTTTTCGTAAGCACAGCAATTCCGCCGAGATGCTTCACGTCATTTTCACTGTGCACACAACACTCATTACTTATTGCCTTATTCCCAGTTCGCAAATTTATCTTAATACCATCAGGCAAATCTCCGTGCAACTCATTGCCACAAACATCGATCTTCAACCGCAGTGGAGCATCATCCAGTTCGTCTTCGCTGTAGCGAAGAATGAACGAAATAACAACAAGTTTTTCAATGTCTTCCGCCGGCAAGTAGTGGTAGTGGGTTGATGCAATCAGTGATTCCGGATGATGAATCGAAAATAATCCAATATAAATGTCATCGATGGCTGCACAGGCAACTCTCCAACTGGTAGCCACTTTTGTGCAACTGTTTTCATTTACCAAAACTTTGGTGATGCGACCAAACGTTTTACGACTGCCTTCTGGCATGAAGAATGTGCGAAGTTGGGAGATTTGTTCTAATTTCCAAAAATATCCGGGCTCTTCAGAATCACGTGCAGTCTGAAACAATATGATCGCACGAGGCGCCGCTTCACAGGAATACATGCCAGAAAAACTATGAGTCTCTTTTTCAGAATCTGTATCCAATGCTTGTGCCATCTGAAATAAAAGAATGCATTAACATCAACGTTGATGGTTTGCTGCAAAAAACAAGCTTCCTTCAGATTCAACTTCAAATTAGCGTTATGTTGATAACCATACAATCACGGGCTTTGCCCTGTGAAGTGATTCTGCACTGAGTTCACCGCATTTACTTTTGAATTACCGAAGCATTAGCTTTATCTTCCAACACAGAAATCAGATATTGCCCATAAGCAATTTTGTTTGAAAGTGATTGAAAGCAATCTGCAACCTACCTCAACCGTAGTGTTTTTGCAATGTCTTGAAGTATGGACGCGTTTCGATAATGTCCCAAAATCCCGAACCAGCACACTTTAGACCTCTACTAGTTTTAAGTCTAACAAGCGTCAGTCCTAATTCGTACAGCAACCGCTTTAAATGTCTCATTGGCAAGGTTCTGTCAGAGAAAAAATCAGCAACGCTTTGGAAGAACGTGTCATCAACATACCTTCCTTTCACCTGGAGGCCAGTTTCATTCCAACTGCGTACTGATCAACTTGATTTCAAGTCATGAAAAACCAGTTGAAAAAAACGAGCAATAAAAAATGCTTCGAAAACCACTCGTGAATTATACAATCCTGTCCATTATATTTTCATCACATTAATTTGTTTGTCGGTTAGCTATTTGGAAAAAACAATTTCCTTTTTAACTTTGAGCCAACTGCTTACTTGATAATATATTCTTTAATTTCATAGGCAAAAAGAATGTATGAGAATTTTTAAAAAATTTCAAAGATTGGCAAAACTAAAGCTTCGTGAATGAACAATTGAAGTTGAAAGTTATTTCAAGTGCTTGATTCAACAAATTATACTATTTTTTCAATATCTGCATTTTCGTGCAATTGAGTTCCAATGTTGTACCCATACGTGAAAGTTTTATTTCAAGCAAATTACGTTTTCTTGTCATACTTCAAGTACCTCAGACCTAATTGGACAAATATGTGTTGTTACAAATCAGCAGTTGTGGTGGGGGAGGATGAAAAGTACCTTCACGTGTCCCTCCCTGTTGGCATTGCTTGAAATATCAACCAAACCTGTCATTACGAGAGCAACCACTGCTACCCGTGCTGGATGGGTTCAGCATGGGCTGGGTAGGGAAACGCCTGGCGTAAGGCGCGGCAGCAGAGATGCTGTCGAAGATGACCCACGACCCAGCATACTAGAGCTGAAAACCGAGGGGCTCACTGCAAACAAGATCGGCATTATTGATCAGCTAGCCTATAAGAACAAGTAGTGGTGGGACTCGAGCCAATGACTCCCATCGGTCTAATACTTTTACTTTGGGTCTTTGTGGACCGAGGCGAAGGACAAGGAGGTATATTGGTTGCAGAAAGGCTTAGGCTAGACTTGTGAATTTGACTGAGAGTGAAGACGAAAAGTGAAATGAAACTCATCTAAAATAAAACATTTACAAACGTTTTTTTCAAACGCTTTTAAAGCGTTTCAACACTGTTTCGAAAACGTTATCTATTAGTAAAGGTTACCTCTAAGAAACGAATCGATTCTTTAGTCAATGATTTCCAAGATTCAAAGGTCCTTAAGTAAATTCCTTGACGTAACAACGGTCCGAAATTTCCTGACGGGCCTAGAAACAAGTTTATACGGGGCGGGTGTCAGTTTTCGAAACCACTTTACTCTACTCTTTATTTGCATCTATGTTGCCACGGAAAGCTGGGTGGGGGGTCCAAACTAACTTATATAGACCTGGGTGTGAAAAACAGCCCAAAAATGGTTTCGGGGGGGGGGGCATTTATTTTGAATTTAAGCGAGCAATAGTATTTGGTTTGGGACATCGCCTCTCAAAGCACAAAGCGATCATATATGTTAAAAACACGGGGTAGTCATGGCTCCTTGGCCCCCCTGGCTACACCTTTGGCGAGAAAATATAGGTATGCCACTGCATTTCAGTAGCGCAATATTGTGGCATAATTCCATGTGCATTGAGCAATATTCTATTAAATAACCGACGAATTGGTAATTTTTTAGCGACGTACCAGCACAAGAACAAAAACAGGTGACATCTTCAAAAATGTCCCAAAATCTTAAGATTTCATCACCATGAATTATGCGCAACAAGTACAACGATGTTGTGAAAACTGTTCCCGAAATTGTAAATTTCATGCGATTGAATGGAAAAATCGCAGACAGTTTAAAGAGTTGGAAATCCACCAAGTGATGTCTCTTTATATCGTGTTGCAAGTGGCTATATCAAGCAGTGATTTGCTGAATGGATTTGTTGAATCAGATTAATTTTTCTCTATTAGAAATGTGAAAAGGTATCTTCAGCTAAAATTATTGCATGGATGTAAGACTTGATGTTTCTCGTAGATATAACGAAGCAACTACAAACTCTCCATTTGGCACTCCCTGTAGTGAAAAGGTAATATCAAACGTTGCTCAAACGGTTTTCAGTTTCCAGGAGTGATAGCGTAACTCGAATCAATGACTCGACTCGAGTAACGATATTTGGTGACTCGGACTCGACTCAAGTCACGTTGAGAAAAATGGTGACTCGACTCGAGTCACTTTTTTCACAGAATGACTCGACTCGAATCGAGTCACAGTCAATGACCCGAGACTCGAGTCGGAGTCATTTTTACAAAACTCTGTGTTCCTGATAGACAAACCCACTTCGTGTGCACTTAAAGAAATGAGCATTTTTTGCTTCAGTGATGATCAAGATTGGCGAAAATTTTCTGTTTTGCCTGTCTAGTCGTTCCGTGCTACATTTTAAGGATCAAGCGCCCCAACTTGCACAGAGGTACACCTGAGACTTTTTATTCACTGAAGGGTCAGCAGGGAACAATATACTGACACTTCATAATGGTTTAATGCAGTATTTGAATATTGTGATCCTGGCAGTGGGTCTCAAACTGTGGCTTGAGTCTTTTCCCGATACCAGTAAACTGATTCAACTCTTTCAGATTCAAATCCAATCCAAAAACTATATTGCAAAATACAATGCAAATACGGAAACCGTATCTTGTTTAAATCAACATTTCTGCAACTGTTATTAGCCTAAGCCCATGTGACGACGTGATTACGCCACATATAATGTTGAATTCGTAGCAGCAATAGAAGTGTGAACTTGGTCAAATGTAATTGCAATTGCAACAACGTCCCAACTTTTTTTCCACTGAACCGCACCGATCGCACATTCTTTTTGCGAAGGTTGCACCTGGCACCACCTTCACATCCTGGTCAAAGCACCACTTTGTTTTGATTGGAAAACCCAGACGGCAAATATGCGAAGCTTCACACTGTGGCAGCAAGCAACAATATAGATCCCACGTCGTGCTCATTCTATTTCTGCTTGTTTGCGACACATATATATGAGTGTTGTTCTTCACGCACATCCCGTTCGTGGCGAATCGCACATTCAACACAACACTAACCAAGTGGTTGCAACACTTGCAGCAAAGTTGGGCTAGACTTTTTAAAATGACTGAGAGTGAAAGGGACAAATAAAATGCAAACTAAGAAAACTTAGATATAAACAACCTGCAATCAAACGTTTTGAGGCACCAATTTCTAACCTGTCAGGCGCCATTTAATAGCATGTTGGGAACCATTTTCTAAATTATCGGGCGCCATTTTATAGCACGTTGGGCGCCATTTCATAGCATAAAAAATGTAATAGAAAAAACGTGAAATTTCATGTGACTCGACGTTGACTAGAGCTTGCAAACCAATGACTCGAAGTGACTCGACAGTTTTTGTGACGCGACTCTGACTCTACTTGACCAAGTCATGACTCTGACTCGACTTGAAAAAATTTTAGATGATTCTGACTCGAAGGGCTTGTGACTCTGACTTGAAAAAAATGACTTGGGCACATCACTAGTTTCCAGAACCAACTAAAATTTTGGAGACATAATGTCAAAAAGATTCTCTCGTTTTCCCAATCTCAGAATGAAACTGAATGCATTTACTGAAGATCTGATAACAGACTACTAAGTGGAAGAAGACAAGTATAAATTGTAAAGACTGCTTGCGGAGTTCCAAGACAGCTTTGAAGATTTGCAGGAGCTTAGGCCATGTTTTACAGGTAGGCTGCATTTCTTTTAAATCTCTTTCAAGATTATGTAGGCAGTGATGGCTCCAACTCACCTCAAGTATCGTCACCTGCACGTCTTCAGAAAAAATGGAACTGATCAAAATGCAAGAGGATCTGGCCATAAAAGCATCAGTTTTTGCCATTCCAAGTAGTTAGGTAGGATTATGCATGCATTTTGTGACTCAAAGTAGCGGAAATACAAAAAAACAAAAAAAAACATGCAACATTCTTGCATTTTTGTGACTCAAGTAGCGGAACTACAATAAAACTAACAAAACACGAAAGGGCGAAAAATAATTGCATGTTAGTAAAAAGAAAAATGAGAACAATAGCTGAAGTCCTAGGGAATTTAGGAAATCGGTGTGAGCTACATATTTAAGACACAAAGGATTGCCGAAAGATGTTACGGGTGAACTCCTCAGCCATCCTATTGTTGTCACAAATCAATTCTAGATTGAAGACTTTTCAAGTGAAGAGGAAAGATGAAGAAACAAAACGTAACATGTTGAACGTTTCGTAGAAGTTAAAACAGAAGAAAAACAAAAACAACAGTTGAGATATGGCAGCGGGTTCCAGAGAGGAGCATTGAGACCAGCGTACGACTTTTTCCATTTTTTACACGACATATTGCCGTGAATCTTTATTTTCTGTACTGGAATTGTAATACCAAAACATCGTTATTTTCTGCATGTGACTCTTCCATTGAGCAGTTCGCCCACCTCTGCTATATGCGAAGGAACAAACTACTGAGAGGCTTTGAAACGCGATTCAAAAAAGGTGAAGTTGCGTTATCTGATGTACCTGTAGTTCTCATCGCACTTTTTGCCCAATCAGTGATGAGAAGAATCCATATTTCTCCTTCAACGTGGACTCTCCCAAAAGTGAAGGTGTGTGTAGTTTTGGAAATCGTTTCCAACTAAATCTTTCCAAAAGTTAATGTGTGCGTAGTATTGGAAATCTCTCCAACTAAAACAATAGATTGTACACCATTTTGTTAAACCTCGAAACATATTTTAAAAAGACATTTGAAGGAAAAAAATTTAATCGGCTTACTAATGAGAAGCTCTGGAACGTTTTATTAGAAAATATCTTGTCTGCTCTAAAGTGAACAGAAGGTGTTTTCATAACACATGTTGTCCATGTAGCTCCAGAATTGAAGCAGATGACTGTTTGGTCAAAATCCACAAAACGTTCTTTCAATTTCTCTTGGCAAAGCGAAAAATCAATGCTAACCAACTGCAACGCGATGGTCACGTCACGTGCGTATTAAAGCCTTTGTGACGCAATGTCGGAAAACCGCTTTATTCGCGCGAGATAACGACGTTGCAGCTCGCGTGCCTGTGATACAGATTGAGCAAACGCAGGATTGGCCAAGAAATGCAGTAAGCATACTGGAATTCCCTGGTAGTCACTGTCTTCTGACCAAAACCAAATTTTCGTGATGGTACGAAACTGACTTATTAGATTGCGTCTGCATGCTCGTGATAAGATTTTGGAAATGGTTTGATCAGGAAATCACCTGCAGGGGAGTTGTCAAATATAAACAGCTGTGAGGTCGTATCAACCAGTTTAGGCTGCTCGGAAATCAGACGTGTTCAGAACTGAGGTTGGAATTGGCGAGAACTTTGCAGTAGAAGTCCCAACAGCGGCCCTAGATTTGAAAGCCGTCTTGTACAGCATACCACACGTGCTGAATGTGCCCCATTGCGACACTTGAAATTTTAGTGGCACAAAAAATTCGTTGTTGCTTTAAAAGTATTATCTGCTTGATAAGAAACTCAGAGCATTGCTGCGAGCTCTCAAGCACAGGCGCTTCGGTTTTGTGCTAGAAGAAGCTGATTAAATATTTCCAAGTAACGGAGATCGATAATTAACCAGGAATTTAGAGAGGGTAACAATATTTCAATTCAATCTTGGTCCCGAAAACAAGGTTGCTCGGATAAAGCAAAGTGAAAATGAACAACAAAGAAACAAATCGGACCAAGATATAATTTAAATACAACATAAGTCTTCAATCCTTATTTTCAACGTGTTTTGTTTTGTGAGAAGTTGCGCTAATAAATCCAGATAAGCTGAATGGTTATCTATTGTTACCATTCGTTGTTTTTATTTCTTCATTTTTTAGATTTTTGGTCAGTGCTTTAGTCTTACTAAAACATATGACAAACTTGCAGCTTGAATTGAAGACAAACGTATCAGAATGCACGCGATGAACAAGTCCAATATCGAAAGGATTGTGATTGCCATCACTGCAATTGCTTTGATATTTGGTGTTGCAGCAATAGGAACTTCAAGATGGATTGTGGTGAGACAAANCTGGAAAACATCATAGAGCGTTTTTTTATAGTATAAGTCAACAGTTCAGAGCGGAAGGAGCTCAGAGGCTTTGGACATACTATTGTTGTGATCGGAAAGCCAGAAAAGTTTCACACTTTGACAGCAAGCAGCAATAGAGATCACCCGACATGATCACTCTCATCGTCACCATTAGCAAACACAATCAACTGTTCTCCAGGTCCACAAAAATTGTTAGAGGTCACTCACCAAGATCACTTTATTGGGATCACTCTCTTATTGCTTTTTCGCGCCACATAGATAGATATATATATTTGTGTGTTATTGTGTTATTCTTTGCCCATATCCCATTCGTGGTGAATCGCACATTCAACACAATGCCAACCGAAAGGTTGCAACACTATCAATCTCAAAATCACCAAAGACTTGTCTGTAGTACATTAATCTCTTCTCGTAATTTAAGCGAACATGTTTATTCTTCGGCTTTGGAAAGCAAGTGAAAAAACAGTGTATTTACAATAAGGTGGACTTCTTTGTGGTTGGCCTAAAAATTGGGAAAAGCTATAATATCTGCTGTAGTACCATTTTTCGTCATATTCAAATATTTTTTTGTGCTTTGAGATAAATTGTAAATAATGAATGGGCGTTTTTGCGTGATATATTAACTGCAGTTTATGAATCGAGACTTAAAAATATTTTTGCAAAATACCAATAATCAACAGCAAATACATTCTGTAAATAATGTAGTTTCGCTTTCTTAACTAATGAAAATAGCACTGTTCAAACATTATTTGTACCAGACATTCCAATATCAAACGTTCTTTCCCTGAACGTGCGTGTTTTTTATTTCTGTTGTTATGATTTGCATAATTTATGTGGTTTGATTGTTTTTAATATTGTACATTTCTAAATTTCACGTGTTTGTCGCTAGAAATGAGTAATAACCTTTAACACCTGAAATTCCAGTTCAAGAAAAGAATCTACAAGTAGTTCTTTATACTACAGTATCTTAAAATTAACTAGTGAAAGGGAAAATTGCATTGTTGATATTTTTAGTTCATCAAAAGTTATTTTTTTGTGTTTAAGGTTTTCAGGCCCGACCCACAAGCGTCATTTCTTCCTGATCACATGAGTGGAGACGAAAGTTACAGCATCGGCCTATTCAGCAACTTCTATAAAAACGACGCTATTTCAAGTAACCGCTTTTCCATGAATGCCTATTCATACTTAAATTTTTAAACCTATTCCAGTGCGCAAGTTTTCAGTTGCTTTCAATTTTCAACTCTAAAAACGTACACAGACAGCAGTGAGATTAAATCAGATCGATGTTTGTAATATGCAGGGAATCGATTTCGAACAAACTTCCGGTTTAGCATTGGGAAAGACGAGGCATTCAATGCAGTGGCAGCACTGATGCTTGGTTCCCTCTCCTTCTTATCCGTCGGACTTGTGTTTGTTGTTGTAAACCAGATCAATTGCAGATCGAACCAGCCATCTACAAAAGCCTTGAAAGTTGCCTTTGTCATTTTGTCATTCGCAGGTAAGCTAAGTTACGTAGGAGTGCCTGCTAGCTTAGTTAGACGTAAATCGACTGGAACTGACGTGTTTACGAATGCTTCCTATGCCTGTTTTTCCATTCTATTTGAATAAGAGCTGATGATGCTCGCCTGGTAGGCGAAATATATACTCTGTAAGTTCTTAGTGTCTCATTTGTTGCTGGGAAAAGATTCCTGTCGATAGACAGTGTTTCTCCATTATGTGTTACTTGCTCCCTGCTTCCATTATCAGATGTTTGGTAATAGATTTATGATCCAAGGCGCATGTGTGTTTCAATTAAACCTCTTTCTTTTTGCAAGCCTGCTAAAACGTTTGACTATGGCTATTTGTTATTATTTACGTGTGTTTTTCACTATCCAAGTGATTGACTAGCAACCATTAAGTAAAGCAGTATTAAAGTAATGTAGCAAACCTAAAATGTCCATTTCGGTGCAGAAAGCAATACATGTTACTTCAAATTCAAACAGTCCAACACAAACCGCGCGGCATTAAAAAAATGTTTCACCCCTCCGCCTAACTCGATTGACCTGAAGCCGCATTAAGTGACTTGGTTTCCATGAAGTAAAATATTCCGCGGTATTCGGCAGAGTTGCGTGTTTGTTTGTAATTTCAGGCAAGGCTTTTTCAGAAAAATGCAGCCAAGCCATTGTGTTCTTCAAATTTGTGAAAGTTACACTTGAAACATTTAAATAGGATTGCACAGAAATTATTTCTCATCAAATTAGTGTAGCGTTTAGAAGTTCAATGAAAAGGTTGATTCCATTGGATGTCCAGTGAGTGGCGCTTGATTTTAAAGATTAGTTTATTTGGATGATTTGAGAAATGGTTGGCCTCATGTGAAACACCCATCGACCTTCATGAACTCATCAGGTCACGTTCGTTAGATCAGACATGGATCTTGTGCGTGACTTTCTCACGCTGTGTGCATCAACTCATCGAATGCCTTCAAATTGGATAAATGTTGTCGGAATGTAACCTTCACGGTGCAAACAACTTGTACATGTTCCAGTGGTCGGGTGGGTTTTGGACAGCAATGCTGCACAACGTGATTGGCTGCGAATCATCACTTGTTCTTACATCAGACTTTAATTACGTTTTTAATTAAATCTTAAAAGACTTGGCCCACTGCGCATGGGACGATGGATATTTTCCAGCGGTTAATTACAGCATGTCACTCCGGTATGGTAATGTGTATGGTCAAAAGCTCGCATGTAGGAGCCAAAACAGTGCCTTACAAGACCTTTGTCGCTCGCAGCGAGGTGATTAACTCACACACCCCCGTCAATTTTACCTGGCGCACGACGTGTAGGGGGAAATATCGTCACAGAGACGAATTATCATGCAGAATTTGCAAAAGCAACAAAATAATCATGACTGTATAATCACACAGAATTGTCACCTCGAGTGATTCTTCTAAGCGACACTGAGCGAATGTGGTTGTTGAATGTGCGTTGCATTTGCATTTGTTTCTTTGCAGTAATGATCTACACAACGACTAACACCTTGCCCTTGATGTGTTGCGGCAAAGTATTTTTTGTTCTTATGTTGTTTTACGTAGCCACGTGATATGCACCATAAGTCTAAGCTGAACGCGTAATTTAGAACGACTGGCTCCAACTGCAAGAAACGTTTGCTGGATTTACTCAGAACGTATTTCACTGGATTAAACCCAGGTTTGTGTCACTCCCATAAATCGATAAATGACTGTGTTTTCCCTAACCTGCTGAATATTTTATTTTCCGACCAAAATATTTACCTTTTACACTTGGGCAAGACCAGCGCGCATTCGATCGATAGCTGTTGGTTCAGTGACGAACTTTTCGTTTACTTCAGCATTAACGAGCCCATTTTCCGAAATGTGTATTCAGAAGAGAACGACCGCAAGGTTCAAAGATTGCTTGAAAGCAAAGTAAGCAAATGGTATCAGCGTTTTTCGTGATCGGCGGTTAATAGCGTTCCACAGCACTTGAAACCTCCACGAGAATAGATAAATAAGTTTTCCTTCTTCCTTTGTTGTCGTGTACAATCGTCTGCAAAAAACAGCTTTGATCGAGCCCTAAATGCTCATTTGCAGGACGATACCGGAATAAAGCAAAGTGCAATCAAACAACGTGACTTTTAACTAGACAGGACAGCTATTAGAAGTTCATTCGGCGTCCTAATTCGATGCCTGTTCAGTGTGGTTCAAGCATTTTCTTCTTGAAAATCATGCCACACCTTTTAACTTTACGAGCTTATGGAGATTTGTGCAATTTTTTTTTGATCGTATTTTGTCAGTGGTGTAGTAGTGCAGTAGCTGGGGGGGGTGTGGGGTGCAAGGGCAACCCCCAAAAATTTGATTCGTCCAAAATTCGGGCAAAAACCCAAACCATTCGGGCACAGACGTTTCAGCATATTTTACCAATTTTAATGAAATTAGAGTATGAGTGTATAAATGAGTCTGACTAAAAAATACAAACCTTGCTGTGTCATATTAAACACACCGTGTATAAACATCAACACTGTTTCTTGTAACTTCGTGCTTTCGTTTGTGAGAATTGATGTGTAACTAACAGCTACAGAAAAAGTGCAGGGTTGCGGTTGCCACATCAATCTTTTTCGGGAAAATTTCAGGAGATTCGGGAAAAATATCTTTTTCACCACCACAAAATTGCCAGTTCCTACACTTAAGACTTTTATTATATAGATTACATTTTATATAGTAGAAAAGTTAGTTTGGTTTGCTATGTGAGATTGTAACTATGCATATGTTTTAACGCATTTGGATTTTCGACATGAAAGCACGAAGCCACACTAAAAGGATAAAGCAAAAATAGCCTAGGATCAAAGGACAAGAAGCCACAGTCAAATTATGAGAACTTCCAAACAAGATGTTAAGGTTCCGTATCAAAGGAGAAACAAGCCCGATGTTCATTGGTCATGGGTAAGAGACCCCTATACCCTTCAATACGAAGATGTGGTTCTCCCAACCAAAATTTAAGAGTTTTCAATTAAGAATATTGAGCCTTTACTATTTTCAATCATTTTGTTAATAGCTAGAAGATTTAGCTGTTAGCCCTTCATCATCAAATATAAGTGTTGCTGTAAATACAAACTCAATTTTCTGAAAAGAATGACCTTAATTTCAACCTTTCCTTTACTCGAGCACAGGGCCCCCCAAAATATGTTGCAGGGGGTCTCAAAATTGCCAATACCATCACTTTTTACAACCAATATCTGAACTTCTGGTTTGATGAATGAAAATCAACTACATTTTGCACAAAATTTCAAAGATGACATTTTTGCTTTTACTTAATCTGAAATGAGCTCGAAATTATTATTTTTAAATCCGAAATTATAGTTGATTTAAAAAACAGAAATCAGCTATGAAGACCATCATAGCCAGAAATGAATAACTAATTGTTTTTTTGCTGAAAAACGTCTGAGAAAAATTACAAATAACTTTAAAAATTTAAGTAAAATAATCTTAAAAATGTATTAAAATATGATGAAGATCTGTAATAGCAACTTTAATAATTTTCTGAAGTCGCGTTTGCACACAAAAAGTACTTCATCAAACAAAAAATAGAGAACATCTTCGCATGTAGCATTTGCTAATGGCAATGAACAATGCGAAGATGACTTAAAAAAGAAACACCCACGTGGTTTTGATGATTATGATCTGATGACCGGCTGAATTGTTTTCTGCTTTGTGCAATAAACGTGCAAGAATTCCACAAATATCGTGTTTAATGTTCGCGACTAACAATCGTGTTTTCTTGGCTCAGTTACCACAAACCACTGATTGTTGTTATGGCGCAGTGGTGATGCTCTTTGCTGGCATGGTGATCGTCTCTGCCAACAGAAAAGTGGTACAAGACGTCATTTCTTACAGTCATCACGAGCCTGACGTGGGTTCCGCACGCGACCTTTGGTCGGTGGAGACGGGTTCAGTGGGTTGGGACGTTGGAAGTACGACCCCCAACAGCGGAGCGTTTAACTCAAGCGGTTCAATTAATAACTTTTACGAAGATTTGGTCACCGCATTTGGCGCTCAAGGCAGAGAAAAGCGACAAATACACCTGAAAGATGTCCACTGTCTGAAGTTTGGCTTGTCGTACATGCTTGGATGGATTTCCTTTTTCTCCGCATCGTTGTCAGCCATGCTTTCGCTGATTGCTGTCCTCACCAGGAAACATGACGCGCTGAGTGAGAAAGCAGCCTCTGTTTCTTATCAAGCGAATGGAGTATAAGAAATTGTACGAAGAAGGTTTTTTTTCAGTCGGAAGTGTCTTGACAAACCTTTGACTAACAGCTATGATAAGCAACGTCTTGACAGCTATGTTTCCAAAACGTCCACTTCACTAATACCTACGGGGAAAGTGTTGCTTGTTAAATAAACAGTCATAACTTTTTTCCTCTGAAACCTATTACTTGAAACTTCACAGGTTGCTTGAAAATAGGTCTAGCAACATACTCTGTAAGTTTGAAGATTTTGCACTGCTTTGAATGAGCGCAGTGAACCTTGTAAGTAAAAAAACAGTAGATCCATCCCAGTTTTCACCCAATATACCCATCTAAACAAGGTGGAAACTTTCTTTGGTTTAGTTCATCAGAAACTAGAC
>JGI24158J21664_10006332_pt1 | contig 15591 bp, 5 predicted proteins | sample Ectturendosymbi3_FD_21664 | JGI IMG/M metagenome (IMG submission 21664)
TTTAACAGATGACCACAGTGACTTTGCAGCGGTTTAATTCCAAACCTATTATATTGCCTTGCGTAATTTAAGATTTAATCAGGTAGATTTTTAGCAAATTAGAATTGCACTAATTCAAAAGGTCTCAAATACAGCTACAATTACACAAAATTGTGCAATTAATTACATTCAGCTCACCCACAAAAAAAATACTAGACAGCCATAAAAAAACACTAGAACACTAGATGCAATGAAAAANCACTAGATCTAGNGGAAAAACACTAGGAGTGGCACCACTGGTAACGAGGTGGNCACAATTCCCCGGGCGCCGAATCACTATGGNGGCGCCGAGTCACCACGGTGAGCGCCGAATGACNGCGGGGGAGCCAAAAAGTCCAGACAATGTCANAAGTATTTTCTTTGATACAGTACATTTGCTTCCTAAAGACATCAAATTCGAACATGGGGGCGCCAAACTTGCTTCTTGTCCCGGGCGCTATCTAACCTCGTTACGCCCCCTGCACGGTCGTGTGTCATGCACGGTCGTGTGTCATGCACGGTCGTGTGTCATATAAGGTGCGAGTATCCACACTACACTGGAGAAGCTTGCTTCGCATGTGGCTGTCGAAACTCCTACTGTTAAGCCCGCGCTCAACAGCAAGTATATGGTGGGGAAAGCTGCTTTGTACTTCTAAAACCATTTCAAAAACTCGTCCAAATTCATGTTTTCATTCGAAAGCACATCAGGAAGCTGTGATGAGCTTTTCACAATCGTAGTTTCAGCATCGAGAAGATCTTCACTGATACTTTTGGTAATTGAATTGACTAAAGAACAAAGAGGTTGTAATTCTTCCTTGTCGAGAAAGCAATTCAATGCTGGTAAACGAGCACGCAAAGATTTGATGAGAGATATATTAAATTCCAAAAACCGGTGGCTGAATTCGCCCTGAATAGTATCAATGATTTCAAAATAAGATACTTTCAAATTCAAACTCACACTTTCATTGTGAATTCCGATGTGTTTCGTTATGAAAGACGTCCTCTCTGAATCGAGATGAAACTGAAAACAGAGTTTTCCCGGGAAATTTTCACTGGATTGAATATAATTTTACCATTCACAGGATTTTGGGCAACTTTGCATTTGCCCTGAAAAACAGAGTGTGCCTTGAAATTTTTCACTGTATTGAATATACTTTTTACATTCAGGATTTTTAAGCATCTTGTGCTTGCCGTGAAAATCAGTGTGCCCTGAATTTGTACTGAATATATAGTTTTCATCATTCAGAATTTTGAACAACTTTTGCTTGCCCTGAAAAACAGTTTTGCCCTGAACATTTTCAGTACATTGAAATATTTTTTATCTCTCAGGGTTTTCAAGCAACTTGCGCTTGCGCTGAGGAATGGAGTGTGCTTTGAATTCACTGTGTTAAATATATATTTTTTATCCTTCAGAATTTTGAACAACTTGCGCTTGCCCTGAAAATTAGGGTTTGCCCTGAATGTTTCACTGTATTGAATATACTTTTTGAATTCAGGATATTTGAGCAACTTGCGCTTGCCGTGAAAATCAGTGTGCCCTGAATNTTTCAAGCAGAGGGGGANTGCCGCTTACGCCACTGTTGTTATATTTAGATAGTGTAGTCTAAGTGCAAGTGTCGAAGTCAATTGTCAAGAGCAACAAATCTGCTGCTTAAGATTGCATTTTCTAGATTTTACCATAGCGAATTTGTTTATGATCCTGGTAGTGTTTATTTTACATAGACGTTCATGCTCTATGCTCCTTAGAATCAGTCTGTTCAGCTTGTTTTGTCTAATGGTGCTCCTTTGTTCATTCTACCATCTTAAGTTTAGAAAATGACTGTTCTCCACTGCAATTGGTCACCATAATAGTTAAATAAACGCGCAAATCATTTCCCATATTAGTAAAAGAAGAAATCGAGTGTACTAACTAGTGGCTAGTGATTAGATGCCAAATCCAGGACTGCCACTAAAAATTTTTGAAAAACCTCATACAAACTTACCAAAAGAAACCAGATTTGAACCGAAAATCCCAGGTAGACACAAAACTACGTGAAACTTTTCTGCTATCTACCCATCCCTGGACATCTATAAGTCATAAAATGTGCGAGTGAATATATACTGCAACTTTGCTAATGAATTTTTATGTCTGTCGGAATTATTATATCCCAATAACATGGACTTGTTTGCATTTCTGACGGTAATCTGGCAGTATTTACCATATTTAAACCATCATTTCCAGTGTACTTCTGCAGGTAACCTTTGTGGTCTGGATCTTTCAACCACTCTACCTCATAATTGCTGTGTGTACCACTTCATCTATTTCTTTGCACTTGCTTAGTTAGTATCTCTGTCAATTGAACGCATTGCAATTTGCACCGAGCTATTACCTACAGCTTACGGTGTTATTTGCTTGTTCATCAGTTACGCTGAAGACTATAAGGTACTTTGATGAAACAAGATAAAGAAAGATGAGACAAGAAATAAGAAGTAGAATAAATCACACCGCATTTTAACCAACCGCTGAGCAGTTAAATCCTAAAAACCGCAGATCTTCAGAAGAAAAACCCAGATCTGGGGGTAAAACCCCAGTTCAACGGCTCTGGCCAAATCATTTTGAAAACACGAATACGTTAACGCAGCTTATAAAACAAGTCAATGTGATGTAATAGCATATGTAAAAAATACCATTCGTAACAATACAATCAAGCAATATCTGGAAATTGCTGTAATTTCGCCTAACTGCTTGAAATTTGGATAATGTTGCAAATTACTGAGACATACTTTAATTTTCAAATCACAGTAGTCTAATGTAAAAACATTCAATTGAAAAATTTTCCCTTAATTGCTTATGGAAAATGTAGCAAAATAGTGATTTCTTGGACTGAAAAAATTATATGCATATAATCAGGGGTGTATATCATGGGGGGCGAAGGAGGCGGTCCTCTCGGATCCCCCTTTTCGCACTTAGTTGTGCATTGTTTTGTTAGAAAGTTTATTCATCACTCTAGAAGAGTGGTTCTTGACCTTTAGCCAACCACGCCCCCCTTAAGAAATTGTCTTTGTTTCACGCCCCACTCAGTTTAAATAAGTTGTAAAAGCAAATGCAGGTCTTGGTAAATTTGCTTATTTTTTTATATTAAAGTTTTTTGACACACACGAAGACCATAGAGTACAAACACACACAGTCTGCACAATGCAGATTGATAAAAACAGACACAACGGAATAATTAATAGCAAGTTTGGAAGTAGAACAACAGGGTTGCAGACATTTTCTTAACACTATTGTTCACTAACCCGTAACACTTAGTACCTCACTACATCCCGAGTAGGACACTGAGTCCAACCCTGGTCAGTGCCGGGTGAAATACGAAAGTATGTGGCACTCGCACGCCCTCACGCAAACACTGTTGCGTCCGAGCACTCAGTCGCAAAGTAAAATGCAGTTGTGGTGTTCAAACACCAAGGAAGAATATAACCAATCTGACTGCATCAATGCGCAACCATACGTTGTTGGACTTTCTGCATCGTTCAAGGAAGAGGTATTTTTTTAAATATTTATTCACAAGGCCTCAAGAGTAGGAATGTTGCATTGAACCCGATTGCTACTAACACTCGCTCGCCACGGTAGATTGTATAGACTTCTACAGCCAAAGTTATAGGCCACTGATTATTTGACAATTTTTGGCCAATATTTGGTGCAACATTAATTTGCAGCATTAGATGGAAAACGCAACATTACGCAAAATTTTGTAAATTCGCACCGATTTAGCTAAATGAGCACCGATTTAGCTAAATGTGTGCAGATTTAGCTAAATGTGCGCAGATTTAGGTGAATGTGCCCAGATTTAGCTAAATGCGTGCAGATTCAAGTGAATCTGAGCAGATTTAGGTAAATGTGCGCAGATTTAACTAAATGTGTGCAGATTTAACTAAATCTGACTGATTTAGCAGTTTTTTCGTGCTAAATCTGTCAGATATAATTTTTTTACGAACGGCGCCCCATGCAAACAGTCTCGATGTGCAAGGAGAATTGGCGCTAAAGGGGTATGCGGATACTGGAGTGAATCACAATCTTTTTCATAAAAGCGGCCACGGTAAACCAAACAGCTGCGTTTCACAAAAGATCAGTTTCAAAGGATTCTTTTCACTGACAACCTGAATAGAGTGTGGAGCAAAGATATGAGGAAACAATCAAACACAACTTCTACGCTTGACTGCATTTCCAACTTTTCATGGCCTATTACGTTTGAGTTGTAGTGATAGGAAATTAAACATTGTGGTGTAACAGACCGTAGATTGTAGAGAGATGGAGTAAATGGACTTGCTGATGTGCTGCGTAAAACATTTACGTTAGAGACTTCAGCGCTTCGGTAAAAGTGTTGCTGATTAGTTGAGAAAGTTGTGTAAATTCAGAAAGTTTTGAATCGATTTTGTGAAATGACATTGCTTTTTGGGGTAAATTGATGAAAGATTTTATTAAGAAACAGTTTTTACTGACACTTTGTTGTATCAACTTTTAACTAAACTTTCCACAGTAAACCATCTGTTATTTTAGGTGTGCGAATACAGTACCCAAAGCTACCAGGTTTACAATTGTGCAACGTATCAAAACGTTCAGTTTCTTAGAAAGCGTCGTGTGGTTCATTTGTTTGATGACATTGATACTTTGCAATAAAATCGGGTTTGCTATGTTTTTAATGCTTATCTCGGCCTTTTTTTGGTGATTCATGTTTGGGAGGAAATGAAATTGTTTGGTGTTGTATGGGAAAACAATGAGAATCACTGTTTTAAGCGCTTTGTCACCAAATAAAAGAATAAATAAAAGAACACAAAAAAATTAAGTGGCCAAATACAAAACCTAACGAATATTAAGTTTCTGTAGTGAACATAAAAAAGAACAACGATAATAAATTAAACTGCCATTGAAAAAGATCAAAAAATGAAGTAACACTTTTATTTCGTTTCAAAATTGTTCATTTTTATTGCAACAAAAACCCTCACTTTTCCCTTTCAAATTTTAAACCAACCTTTCGTGCTGACCCATAATGTTTCAGAAGCGCTGAGATTAAAAAATGCTTCAGAATTAGAACAAGCAAAAGTTTTGTTTCAAGTTATGCGAACCAACAAAAAGACAAAGTTTTCAGTAGGTCTATTATTTTAAAAACTTCGGAAAATGAGAAGTTGTTTTGAAGATTTGGGAAAATCCCAACTATGCTTTTTCATCTTTGGAAAAAAAAGCACATTTAAAACGCACATTTTCCATCTTAGAAGAACACAAGTAATTATAACTCTTTATTCTTGATGTCAATTTTCTCTGCGGCATTGCACAGCGTGGATCTTTACAAAAATAACATCGGACTTCGTTTTCAAAGGATACATCCAGTTGCATGGATTTAAGGTAGCTTAACCAGTTTTCATTTTTATGTACATGAAGTGTTGACGGCACAACCAATTTTACTAATATATAGTTCCGTCATTTTGGTGTAAAGATTAACAAGCCTTCAATTACATTATCTGTTGTTCCTAAAACGAAAGATAGGCAACTAAATAAGATGGAATACATCTGCATCAAAAGGCATTTCTAAATCCGAGGAAAAGCTTAGTAAAGCCTCCAAGTTTATTGAATGATGTAATGATGAACTTTTTTATTTGTTCGTGACACTGTTTTTTTCACTGCTTTCCTCAGTGAGCAGCTTATTGAAGAGATCTCGAAAGAGAGAAAGACAAATTCCTCACCTGTGCGTTACAACGATTAACGACCATCTACAACAGTGGCTTGATGTTTTTGATTGCTTCAAAACGTTGTTTATACTCAGTTCAGTAACGTCCGAAAACGTGATTGTAACACTTGCAACTCATGTGGTCACTTTCGATCATTCCAAAAGTAAAGCACAGTTTTGTGAAATAGTTTCAAAGGAAATTATTTGCAATATTAAAGTTTTAAAAATGTGTTTGAATTACGCTTTCATCTACATTTTCTCCACAGATAATCTTCCAATCAAACACAAGATGTCAGATAAATCAGGGACATCATGTAACGAAGAAACACTATCACCAGGTTCTTCGGTTTCTGTTGTGATGCATCACCCAGATGGTGACCAGCTGCATGATAGAATGCTAAACAGCGGCAATTCAGCGATTCATTCTGCCGCACAAACGCAAGGCAGCATCTCACAAGTAAACTGCTTTTGCCAGATTTTCATAATTTTAAAATTGCAGTAGTTTCGTGTGAGGAATTGAATATTTCAGAAAAAGTGGCGCATTAAGTGTTCCAGCGTTTTCCAAAGTAAGGTCAAGTTAGAAACTTACTTTTTGTTGCGTCCGAAGTGAACGCCTAAAGCATGTAATTATGTTTCTGGTGATTAACTTCTGCACAAACCACGTTTTGGCTCAAAATGGTTTTGATTTGGAAGCAAAGACTATGGTCTCCACCATCTTGATGATGTACTTGCTGTATTTCAATGCGCTGTGGATGTTCTTTTGTTCTACCAGCTTGACACATACACAGTCGCGAAGCATTATTACAGTAAAAAGACTTTGCATCATCTGTGGCTGATTACGATTTGTGACTTTCGAACTGTGTAGTATACTCAAAGTGTTGTCACGGGTACTGGTGCTGTTTCCGCAATTTAAATGATTTTGAGTAAGAAAATAGTTGCTGCACAAGCCGCGTGTGTCTGAACAAGCAGCGAGGCCCTCAATTTCTCCAAGCAGCGCGAATAACTTTGCTCCAAGCAGAAGTCTTCACATTGTTGCAGGCACATGGGATTATGGCCTGAAAAAGGAAAAAATGCTGATGTGATTTTTCGCTTGACTGACTTGATTTGCTTCTTTCTTTCGCATTCCCTCAAAAACTCTTCAACATTTACTGATATTGCCAGCAGGCCTGCCCAAAAACTATTCCTCGCATGGCAAATAAACATTGCGACTCGATCGGTAAAGGCCAAGTGGCTTCGCCGGATGTTACCACTACCAACCAGGACTTCCGGTTATGATCAACTAGCAGTGCTATTTTTTACACAGTGTTTGATAACGTTTCATGACAACAGTAGTCTTGTAGCGTTACCTATGACTGAATCTTTACAAGGTCTGGAAAGACTTTGTTGAGACCTGACCGTGAGTCCAACTCGAGACCTACCAGCACCTATGTGGACGCACTTGGCACTGTTGCAACCTCTCCGGTGGTGTTGCGTTGATTGTGTGATTCACCACGAATTCACCATGATTCACCACGAACGGGATGCGCGTGAAGAACAACACCATACATGCATGTGGCGCGAAAGAGCAATAATAGAGTGATCATGGCATGTGAACTCTATTGTTGCTTGCTGCCACAGTGCTTTGCGCAAATGCCGCTCGGGATTTCTTTGCGCATATGCCGCTCGGGATTTCCGATCGCAACAGCACCAACCCCTGGTTAGTAAACTAACTAGTACTAAATCAAACTGACTGCATGAATCAAACGAATCACCAATCAAAAAAGGCCAACCGAAGATGTGTCTCAGGTGCCCAGAGTTGAGATTAGTTTACAAAGCGAGTGTTTCTGCATTCAGCGCACCTGAGAGGCAGGTAGGTCGCGACCAACGTAAGCATCACAGACCATTAAGATAATTAATCAAGAGCAGTGTTTCCTGAGCAGTGTTTCCATACATCACCTGTAATGGTTTGCGTAAATTGCAGTCGCCTTTGAAACAACATCATGAAGTGCACGGATTGATTTGCAGACTTGCATTGCTCAAATAATAAAGGTTTGATAAATTCCAATAAATTCATCATGTATTGTCACTTTGCGTCACAACGCCTACCTTATACTTCACTTTCACAATTAGAGTACATGGAAGACCTCACTGCTGACGTTGCTTGAGAAACTCTGTTTGGTANAAATTCAAGTTTATTTTTTCTCGGCGNTGGGTTGCCACACTCCCAAGCACTTGCTGCGGATATCTTTTTGAGTCACAGACTTTGGTTGGGAATGGATAGNGNAAATCCTGTCTCTCTCATTTGTAAAGAATGTTCTTAAAAACCNGTCTTTCATGTCGTCGACAACACAAGCATTAGTTGAGTTACCCAGACAATGATTCCATGCGACTGTTTCACGTGGTTTTAAGCGCGAATAAACAGGTGGGTTTATATAGAAATATTTCAGCAACACCAAACGTATGGAAGGTGAAGACACAAATGAAATCTNCTAATGTNAAACTCTTGACAGATAAGCATGTTTGCTCAGGTGCAACCAATATGAGGTTTNACAAAATATCGTTTNCAATTTCGCCCATGCATAAAGAAAAACAAAAGAAAAGTTTGCCTGATTCTTTCTTCTTCCGTTAGCGCGCTAAAGCGCCATGGTAAAATGAACAACATAAGGGGGTAACTTCTTGCGCTATGTACACTGCAATGGGGTTTTAATTCTGTTAGAAACCGCGTTATTGATCCTTATTTTCTATAGAAACAAATATCCTATTAATGCTTGTTACTTAATATGCAAGACTCTATCCCGACAGCATGTTTTTATTCACTGCTGATAAAATATTGAATTACAAAAGTTTTTGATTGGGATGTTATTACAGATTGATTAGATTGTTCAAGCAACTGGTGCAAGAATTCTAAATGAAAACATATCTGAACCGCAGACTAAACTTTTTTCATGGTTCAGAATGTTTTTTAATATACATACTGGTGCCATATGCNCACTGGTGCCTGCAACAAACAGCACCAACTTTCATCTCTGACTATTTCTTATAAAGGGCAGTCCGTCTATTCTTACCACATTTATTTTTATGTTGAAAGACACTGGTGAAGACGGTGAAATTAACAGACTCAATCATTTGGTCCTGTATCGAGATCAACCTTTTTGTGCAAGTATTTAATCAGAATTGTCTCAAATTACCGCAGTATCAAGTTGTCGAAACCTTTGCTTTGCCCATTTAGAACCTACTTATACTTCTTACTTCACACGTGGGAGTTGGTTCATGAAAATAAGTACAGTACTTGGTGCACTAATTATAAAGCGTACACGGCGCGTCTTTATTAGCACATAATAAAGTGTTTACGTTATTAACTTTCTTTGGCTAACTTAAGCAACATACCTAATAGTCCTCTTGGACGTTTTACATTTAAAACCGAAACATTCGCATGTGTCAAGGATTGTTTGCGATTTTGACCTCGCATGCAGTGTTGTTTTCCAAACACGGCTGGTGGCACATCTGTGTGAATGATCATGTGCTGACTGAACAATACTATCGAATCTTGACTCTTAAAGTCCAAGGAACTGGTGGTTATTCCTCTCTATTGTTTTTTTTCTAACATCTCAGGATAATCCGTCTGCTGAGCGGTGTGCTGAGGATTCCGCCCATGACGGAGTTAAAAAAAACAATCCTACACAGCTGACGGTAGCACGTGCTAACATGATTGTCGTTGGAGACCTTCATATACATTCAGGTAAGCATGTTTACAACTACAATCCTTCCACTGTCGACGCTCGAGCTACCAAAGCACTATTTACATTTCAACCGAGCCCCGCAGAAAAAAAAACAGTTGGGAGGTGAAACGTTTCTCCTCAAGATTTTTTTGAGANNAAACTTATTTTTTGCAGATTTGCGTCAGAAACTCCTGTNAAATCANGTTATATGGCACGCAATGCAGGGACGGATCCAAGGAGGAGATGACCCCTCCTAAAACTTGNGAAAGTAACTTTTTCACCATGATTGTGAACAATTCGGAAAACAGCCTTCACGATATAAGACCATTTTTCCGAACATTGTTTTGTCACAGCAGTTTTGTGAAGTACACTTCATCTCCCCTGCAGAAGTGAACTCGTAATGAGACTTGACTGCTAAATATCACTGAAATCGCCCCCCCCTCTCAAACTCACTGTCTAGACCCGCCCCTGATACTAACGCAAGCTCTTCTACATCATACTAACAAAAAGTTTTAAAGTTTCGAAAATTTTAGGTCTCCTCCAAACTGACATTCATTTTCTCATTAGACTCCTTGCCGTTCTACTTATTAGAGGAGGTTTCTTGAGGGGATGATGTAAGTCTTAAGTCTTTTCCACTGCATTTTCTAAGGATCTACTCTATACCCCAAAATAGGTCGTCAGATTCCAGAATTACAGTATGGTAAGTGAAGCAAAGCGACATTGACATGTACGGGGTTGTGTTTTCTTGGCTTATGAATGCTTCGATTGTAGTCTGACAATTGTTCTCTGACAAATATAACATGATTTTGAGACAAAATCGTCTGAATCAGTTTTTGTTCAAGGAAACAATAGTGTAATTTTCGGAAGTTGCTCACAAATGTGTGTTTGTTCATACAACCACACCTGGATTTTATAATGAAATCGGTTGAATCAGTTTTGTCCAAGCTAACCTGCAGTAGTTTGATTTTCAGAAGCCATCGAAACCACTTGCTTGCTCAGATAACCACGAATGAATTTTATGTTGAAATCACATAATTGACCCTTGTTTTGATTTAAGGCAAACACTGGCCTGTTTCCAATGATCTAAGGTGCACAACCGCGCATAAGCACCAGACCATTTGCGCAGTAAAGTCTCATTCTCGCGCATTTGCAAGATTCGAAATTTAATATTGTATTTATATGGCATAGCACTTTTGTCGCTTAAAACGCTTCACTAACTGTGCGTCATGATTGCATGGTTGCGAGATTGCATGTTTATTAAAAAAACATTAAACATTTGGTCAGTGTGAAACGTTCTCAGAGGAACACTGGCCAAATGTTTGAACCCCAAATGTTTAATGTTGTTTTTGGCCTGAAGCTCCTAAAAGTTGACAGAAATGTATTTAAGAGAACGAGCACGTATATTGCAGGAATTTATGGGAATTGGTGGAAATGCAATTTTTTCTTTGGTGTCTCAATAAAATAAAGTTGTACAGCTGCAAATGACAGGGTCCTACTGGAGAACATGCAGCATCCACCAGTTCTCCAGTACGTTGGAACAGTCTGAAACTTAGCACGCCGACGGTGGTGAGCTAAATGCGAAATTGGCTCAATCCCAGAAAAGATAACCTTTGACACGTAGTCCAGTTTGTTCGCCCCGTCGTAGTACAAAAACTGAGGATACTTTAATTCAGCTTAAATGCGTTTGAAGTCTCTCGTGGTTCAGTTGAGTGCTGTTATATTCCTCTTACTTGGTCCCATTACGCTGAAGTTTCTGCTCTACCAGAAACAGCTGCTGTTTAGGACAACCTTTANGCAAAACTGTGCTTTTATTGCATACGTTCAAAAACAGCTCGTGATTGAACTTTTTTTCTTGCAATGCCGTAAAAATGAAAGATTTGATTTCTTTTTGAGATTGTTGACAACCCTTCTTTAAATTTAGCAGGTTAAATATCTCTACATGCACATTTTATGCTACACTGTTTCAGAACGTTAGCATCTTACACGAATCCAAGCAATTCGCATTACGTATTAGCCTTTTCTTCGAAGTGAGCGCGTTTCATGACGTTGCTGCAATTGTGTCAGCTGAACGGTTTNATTTAATTTCATAGCTTGCATTTCATGCATCGTATGTTGAGGATCGGAACGTGCTGCACACAGTTGAGTTTTACCGTAGACAAGCACAGACTGCTCTGTGGAGTCACTGTGCATGTGATTTCCAGGACAACCGCGCAACAGCTCTTAATATGTTGTCAGGTTCTCCGTCACTAACAGAAGCATCTACCAATGAGTCCCAAGCCTCTCAGCCGCTCGAACAGTTAAGTAAGTGCATTTTGAACGAGAAAAATAAAAATTTCTTTCTGCACAAAATGTTTTGCACGTTTGAAGAAATTGAAGTTTGCTTTCTTCGTGCCACCACCATGGTCCATTGTTTAAAAAAGGATTGATCAATTCAGTGCTGTTTGATCTAATAATTACCAAACTACTGATGATCAATGGTTCCTATGTTTGAGATTCGCGTCAACATTTCTATGACCTTTTTGAGTGAATAACNGTTTTTTGACAGTATCAGATCTGAAAAAGAAAGTCAACNAAGTCACTGTAATCCGTTGCGGACAAAGTAATCCTCCAATTGACCTTGAAAACCCAATCATTCCCATACACCTTCAAATTGTGAGCGAGCCTCAGCGAGTGAAGAAGGAATGGGAAGAAAAAAGAAGAGAGAGGAAGAGAGATGACCTTGAAAAAGTCTACCTCCAACCTCCAGGAAACATTACAGCAAAAAATCTGTTCAGCCGTGCTCGGCAGGCTGCCGAAAAAGTAGCCAGTAGCAAATGCACAAATGAAGAAGCAAAGAATGTTTACGTTAACGAGCACGGCAACACTGTTGGCGTGATGGGACAACCTGGGAGTGGTAAAACAACATTGGCTAAAATGTGGTGCAGCGAGGCTTTAGATGGGCAGATTTTTGAAAACGCAACCATGGTTCTTCTGCTATTTGTGAGAAATGTAAATTTTTCAAAACCAATGAATTGTCTACAGTTTTTATTGCCACCTGAAGTGTACAAATGGTGTCACGGATACAAACCGATAGACGCAAACAGTATTCTTGAAAAGCTTGACCAAGATCCTGGCATTGTTTTTGTAATTGATGGTTTGGACGAAGCGAATGTAAGCAACATGTATGTTCAAGCCCGTGAGGTATCTTATGACGAGACAGCGGAACCCTTAGCTTTTCTTTTGAACCTGATGAGTGGCAAGTTGTTTCCACTTGCAAAGAAAATTTTTACCTTCCGACCTGATCAACTGTACAACCTTAATATCGAACACAGACCCCTATTTAATGTTCAAATCGTTGGCCTGACAGAAAAAGAACAAGATGAACTTGGTGCGAACATCTGTGGCCAAGAAAGATATTCCCAGATTAAGCAGATCATGGCAAGAAGCCCAGGTTCCTATGCATATTGCTACGTGCCTATCAATTTTGTACTAACAATGCATTACTTGAAGGAAAACAACGAGCAAACAGATTCAGTCTCCTTGACTCGTGTTTTGGCGTATGCCTGCGACAAGTTTTCCCGTTCTCATCATCTGGAGCATGCAAATGTTTCAAATGAAGAAAAGTGCGAGTTGCACAAACTTTGTAAACTGGCATTTGAAGGCCTTTTGAAGAAAAAAGCAATCTTTGAAGAAAAAGATCTTGAAAGGGCTGGTCTTGGCAAAAACACCAGACAATCTTTCTTGATTACCACAATCCATGAACTGGTTGACATCAAGACAGATATAAAGCCAGGAGACAAGCGAACATACTTTTCTCATCTCATTTGGCAGGAATTTTTCGCAGCAGTTTACCTGATGCTGGTAATGCCTTTTAAAGAAAGTAAGGAACATTTTTCTTCCTTCTTTGATCTTCACTGGGATATTGTTTCAAGGTGTTCTTTCGGTATAGGAAGAAAAATTGTGTTTGAGGAACTTAAGCCAATCATACCTGGATGTTCAAAACACGATTGGTACCGAAAAAAGAAATTGTTAGGCCAGTTAGTAAAGGCAAACCTTTCTCAGCAAAAAATATTAAAAATCTGCAGCTGGGTCCATGAAGCACTTGATAACGATCTCACGAAGTATGTTGCAAAAACCTTGCCGGAGGTAATCCAGCTGAAAGAGATAATCCAGCCTAGCAAAATTGCAAACCTATTCTTTGTGCTCCGATCAGCTGAGCAGCGTCCTTCCCTGGTTGTTGAAGATTGCGTATTCATGGTCGATGCTCTCGAGAGATTCGTGGAAGAAGTCGCATCAATGAAAATCGTGGTAAGTGGTTCAACTTTGTTTGGCAAGCATACATTCTGGAGCACACAAAGCTGTTCTAGTGTTATACAGTATATTATAGGAATATAACCAATGATTTGCGAAATTTTTTTTAACTTCTCACATGCAAAACTCTATATTATACCACGAAAAGATTGATCCATTTTGCCAGTTCCATTATATAACTGTAAATCCATTTTTGAACAACACTGTAGTAAAAGAACAGGACACTTTGTAAAAGCTCATGTTATAGGCAGTTATAATTCCGGTAAATTTAATAAAATCAATATGAAGAACTCCTGCTGTGCTGCTCTGTACCAGTGGCGTGCAGAGGTCTAATGATGCCCTGAGCTACTGCTTGATTGTACCCCCAACCAAATTCTAGTATTGAGCAGTGGCATAGGGTGGTGATTGTTACTAGATGTATGCTGTTTGTGACATCGCAATATGACATCATATTCACGTTTGCAAACCAACGTTTTGGCCAAGTTTGTTTACACAACTTGCATGTTATTCTACACGCACTGTTCTTACTCATTGTTGTACAATGTGTCACTGTAATGAAGATAAATTATTATCAGTGCTCAAGTTAGAAAACCGGAGCAAAACACACCATTCAACGCTAAGACAGAGCAGTTGCTAGTTGCAAAAATATCCGGCAAAGCGTTAACACAGGGGAGTAGAACACACTCAGTTTTACGTCAGCGCAGTTCACAACTGCAAAAATACAAGACTGCGCGAATGTCTTGTTGAATAGCAGTCGAGCAGAGAAGGTACAGTATGCGGCTGGGATGGCTAACACTCAGCGTAGACAATTTGATACTTGTAAACCACACACGAATTTAGAATGCGCATAAGGCACGCAATAAAACTTTCGTTTTTTATGTGGCTGTTATATGTACAACTACTGGAGGACAGCACATATACGGGCTTGTTTGAGCCGTGTTGATCAATCCGCCTGAACCGCCAATTATTGACGAAGCTCGAAGTGATGCACATATTGGAAGCACAGGTGTGCGCTTGTATCAACGCACACCCAGGGTTGCCACATCAAAAAACGAAACGGAAAAATAATGATGCATCGAAACGTCAGTTAAATCGAGCAACTTGAAATAGGAAAGTTCTGAAACTTTGCTCAGAAAATCAATTAAACGTTCATGATTATATTTCAATCCTTTTTGTGATTTTCCCTTGATCGTGCCATCTGGAAAATTCAAGTCACTGCAAGTTTGATTGCCTGTGCGCCGTACACCCAGAGTATAGCTCCCTGGTATTGAAGACTGTGAGAATTACTGGCATGTGAACACGTAAAAACTGGTGTTGATAAAAAAAACAAGTTTGGAAAGATTAAATCCATGCATCATGTGTTAGTAGCATTACAGTAGGAAAAATCATCTACAGTAGTTACACTACAGCATTTTAATTTTTGTAGCTTCATTCCTTGGATGCCCCCTTGCCTTGGAGAGTTATTTAGACGCAATGTGGTTGCGCTAGAGAAATTCATTAAATAATTCGTAAACTTTCTATCCTGATTTTCAAATTCATAGATCCTGAATATACGACAGCAAATTAAGCATTAAACAACGTTTAAAACAAGCAAACCAGAGGTCTGGAGTTGAAAAAGTTCACTGTAAAAATGCAAAAAATGCCTGAGCTCATTTTGCAAATAGTTAATATTTTCGCCTAAATTATCCACTTGTTTTATTAAAGCCATTCGCGCAATCAGTAAAGTCAAAATGAAGGGGGAGTGAGATTTTTGAAGCAATGAATAGCATATAAGCTTTTGTTAAAACTTTGAATTGGAAAAAGTAAAGAAAAGTTAAGCGAATTGGAAAACAAGGAAGTTGCTAAGAAAGCTAAAATCGATCTGGCAGTTTTCCTTTATAGGA
>JGI24158J21664_10006333_pt1 | contig 15589 bp, 11 predicted proteins | sample Ectturendosymbi3_FD_21664 | JGI IMG/M metagenome (IMG submission 21664)
ACGGCCTGGTAGCCTATATAGGCTAATTGCTGATGGTGCTTTGCTTCCAAAAAGTACTGTAGGACACCACGTTTGCTGGAATGCAACCTAATCGTATTTCAACTGCAGAAAGTTGGGTGCTATACTGTAGTAGGTATCTGTAGGATTGTGTAATAATCCCTTTGTGTTGTCTGACGCATGCTGAAACGTTGCAGAAACCTGCGCAAAGAAATGATTTGTAATCCTGGCATAATCAATGTTTTTGCCTTTCATCAACCTAGCAAGCTGGGTTTTGTGAAAAGTAATGAATACTGTGGCTCTTAAGTGTTGTCGCAGAAGACTGAATCTCCGTTTGTCATTTGTAACTGGAAAACCTACAGCTCAACAACGACCAAAAGAATTAGTTTACTCGTGAAGCTATCGCCGCTAGCCTCAAGTCAGCATCACAGAACATCCAACCCAGTCGTTCTGCAGCGCATGTAAACGCACAGCTGCAACGTTCTCGTTTTGGTTCAATTGCACTGAGCTCTTTTGACGTCAAAACTCCCTTCGAGCGCACTTGCTAGCACGACCATGTAAATAGGCCTATTGTTGCGTAAGCGTCATGAAGTAGCCCTTGGGTACTACGGGTAGTCATAATATGGCCCACCGGTTACTTCTCATTTGGCCCTCAGAGCAATTTGAGTTTGAGACCCCTGGCTTAAGGTATAAATACTACGTTTCTAATTACTTTGTTTCTACACCAAGAGAAACATTCAATAAGTTGTATACAAGAGGAATGACCGTCGTGACATGTGCAAGTCAGACAACACATTTTAAACATGCGTAATATTCCAATTTAAGAGAAAATTGGTCGAAAGATATCTTTAGCGCTGGCAGATAAAAAAAATGACATAATTTTCATTTCTAGAGTAGTTGTTGATGTTGTTCAAGTACAAGTTAGCCAATTCTGTACAATTTACTTAAAAGGTGAGAATGATACTCAACTTGTTTTATGTAAATGCAATCGCTGAACGTGTCCGTTCTCTACTTAATCAATACATTTGCCAAGATCTGAAATGAACTATTCACTGCCATGTGCTTATAGAAAGTTCCTTCCACGGACATTATATCAGCTTGTGGAACTTACTTTTCTTAATTTTTAATCAATCAGTTGCGCAAAAACTTGGCTGTGAAAACGTTAAAACGTCTTTTACCTGGTCGGTTTGAATTCAGAATGTTCTAATTTCAGGCGATGCAGTTATACGATGTGTCCGACGTAGTACCTGTCAACTTCATCTTTTTTACTGTCAGCGCTATTCTTGCTGGTGCTATGTTCTATGAAGAATTCAAGGGGGTGCAATTCGACCGTGTATTCATATTTCTTTTTGGATGCATTCTCTCCTTCATAGGCGTTTATACAATCGCTCACCAGTAAGTACAAAACCGTAGTAGAATTAGCATATATCAAATGTACTTCATCCGCAGCTGTTACTAAACTTGCAAAAGAGTAATACTATTCGAAAACGCTTAGCAAAATTCTTTGATCAGGAATCAGAAGCCCAAGGTACATTTTAAATCGTTTGCCATTTGAAAGTTACAGTGGAATGACTCAATAAGAACCAGCTGCGTCAGAATCCCATCTTACCCGGCAAGTTGAATCATTTAAAGCCACCCTTCTGCTGTTTGCACTGAGCGTCAGGGAACTACATTGAGGCTTTAAAATTACTGTTTTTTGAAGTAACTCAGTTTTTTCAATGAAAGTTGTCCTTTTCCCCACCGTCAATTATGGTTTTCTCGAACACTACAGCAACACAGTAGCACTCATGTAGTTCATTTAATCTGGTACGTGTTACACGTGATCTTTTGAATGTGTTTGGACAACATGTGTTTGAACAACAGATTCAACAGATTGCTGACAAGCACTGTAGTGATGCTTATATAAATATTTAGCTGCGTCAGCCCCCCTACGCCACTCCCGCACATGTGCAAAACATGTCAAAATATTTTTGGATTTGTAATTCTATACTTTTGGAAAATGTCTTAAAAGTTTTTGCGACAATCAAAGCTATGATTATAAAGATGCCAACCTTATACCGACGTCCACCACGAAAGTAACTAAAGAGGTATCTCTGTCTTTGTAAACTTTATCCTGGTTTTGTTTCTTTGCTGTTAAATTAAAAAACAAACTTTCTGAAAATAGAAGCATTTTCACTACCGAAATTTCGTTATTTTTTATTATAAAAATTGATGCAAGAAAGGCAAAAAATTGCTTAACGTTTTGAGTTGTTTATGTGTTGATTTTAGGTGAGAAAATGACAATTTTGTTCTTGCAAGAGTAAAAAAGTATGCATACATGTACCGCGTTCCTCAACATACGAGTTACTTAAAGTCTTTTCACCCCAAGGAACAAGTACAAGACGGCTATGGAAGAAGAGCAACGAAAACGGACATCAACCAATGACAGCGGTCTAGACAGCGGATCCTCGTCTGCTGATATGTCTGACGCAAGTGTCGACTCGTCTGACCTGGTTTCAATAAGCGACGACGACGTTCTAAGCAGCGGTAAAGAAAAATTTATCAAGAAACCGCAAGGTGACGCTACAGAGCTGAGAAAGTTTGCTGCGTGCAACTTGACTGGTGTTGCCAGCACCTCGTGTGTCACGACCACTTCCTTGAAACAGTTTGTCCGTGACTTGAAATCAACAGAAACTATACATAGAGTGCAGCCAGAAATGTCTGAAGATTCAGACTATTAGCGCCAAGAAGTGTTTAACGCACGTGCATACACAAACACACACATGTAATAAGGTGCTCTGCTGAAGTAGATCGTAAGATACGGCCGTGTCACTACGGTATCTTCTTTTGCAATGCAAAACCAAGTGCAAACGGTTTTATCATAAATTTTATGCTGTGTTATTATTCGTTGATCACACAATTTGTACTGTAGTTACTTTGTAGTTCTAACATTTCTGAGCATGACTTACAACTAAAAAAATATTGCATAAGCTAATTCGAAGACAATATTAGCTTGTCCATGTGCTGCTAGAAAATAAACAGATTATTGGGCGATTATCCGGTGGCTGAAGTAAAAAGTCTATGCAGCAGCTCCGTCAAGCTGGATCTACAAATCTTCAACACGCACTTATTAATTCATTCCGTCAATAACGGACCGGATTTAGGGGAGGGCAAGGGCCGCCGGATTTAGCTCAGGGCCAGATATAGGGAAAGGCAAAGTGGGCACCTGCCCAGGGGCCTCCACAAACTGGGGGCCTCGACAGTCAAGAGCTGTGATCGGTTAATTTAACATATTTAGTATGAATAACATAAAAATAGTTAATAACAACAGTATTAGGAAGCCAGTAAAGTTTCTTGATAATAGTATTTCCTTGACCTTAAGTAATATTTCTTTGAGGTAGTGAGGCTTTCTACACAAAGGTTGCCCTGAGGCCTCCACATGTGTAAATCCGGCCCTGAGCGTGCTGTCGAACCGCGTAATCCTGGCGTGCCGAAGTAGACAAAGAGCAGCCATGCAACGAAAATCATTGTTAGCTTTGACCAATGCAAAACCATGCACACTATGAATTGAAACGACAGCACTAATTGTTGGATTTTGATGCCACTTTCTTATCGAAGAATCTACTTCTGATTCGGTCCTTAACCGCACAAGATGTACAAGTGTGTCGTGTTTTCTTCGAATGCCTTGGACTGAAATTATTGAATGAAATTATAAAATTATTGCGATCTCGGCCAAGGTCATCATGCTCATGGATATATTGTCATGCTCACAGACGTCAACTACTCAAGGTGAGTTTTTACTTTAAGTTATAAAAGAGAGTCGCAACCAGCAAAGTATACGATTGCGAAGTAACGACATCGCAGGGCCATAACCAATCGAACTCGTTACGCAATCTGCAAACCTTAACTTGCTACAAGTGTGTGAACCTTGCACAAACAGCCATTCACGACCTCTTCACTAATCAGTGCATCTGGCCTAAACAAAAAAATACGGGAAATATTATTTTGGTTGCAAGCATTCTGAAACTATTTTAGACATCAAATAAAAAGAACGCTTGACAACTCGGAAAAACTGGAACCTGCATTCCTGATTTGTTGTGGCCAAGCTGAGAATTTACGTTATTATATGAACACAAACTGCTAAGAAACGTTGTGAAACAACCTAATCAATTACATTGACCTCACACATCCCGTTTCCAAGTCTGCACAAGCCTCAACAAGATCACGGCAGACAATTTTCTAAATGGTTGGAAATTTGACTGTTAGAATTTACGTTTCTGGGAATATAGTCCAGGGCGTGGTTAGGACGCGGTTAAAACGAGAATTTTCACACTGATACGTAAACAGCTTTTGTTGAAGCACCACGACTTTTATAATGCCGTTTTTAAACTTTGTATTTGGCTGCAATATGCGCGCTTTCCGTTGGTGACACTTGATTTGTCTTTGTATATCGACTTTTACATGTTTTATTCATTTAAGAAGTCAATCGTATCGCACAAATTTTACACGCAGCTGCAGTTGACGTTGCACGTTTTGTTAAAATCTTAGCCAAACAACCGTTACATACAGTACACTAATCCTGTTCCATATCAATGCAAACTCATAAAGAATTGTCTGGCTGCAACAAACTTTAGCAAACGAAGCTTTAAGTCTTACGTTGTTACGGTTAAACTGTTCTCCTCAAACAGGGCTGTGAAAAAGAAAGGAAAAGGTTCTTTACGAAAATAGTTTGGCAACTGTATCCAAGCTCACGTAAGACATAATGAATACATAATAGAACTTGAATTCTCAGTGAACGACGTAATAAACCTATAGCACCGCCGTGAAAAGTCTTTGTGCCTGCTGTTGTCAAAGTTTGTCGCTTCGTTGACTTCATTTGAATCATAACGATAGACGATCGAGCGTTATGTTGTCAATGTCATAATGAAACGACTGAGCGTTCCTAAAAGACCTATAATAACTTGCATGCTGTCAAGCTCGCAGTTCATGAGCCTGTAAGTGAAACTAGCAGGTGTTTCGCAAATGTGATACCCATCATGAGCCGTTCAAAACAGCAAAACAAAATGCAAAAGCATTCTCTTCTTGTTCGTATATCACGCGGTATTTTGTAGTTTAAGTCATAGATCAATTTTGCGCATCTTTACATTCGTACACTGCGTTTTCAATTCGTGCCATTGTTGCGCTGCATGTGCTGCAGGGCACTCAGTCTTTACTTTCATTCTCAATAATAAATCTCAAGTGTAAACGACTGTTTTCTGTTTGTCATAATCAAAAGGAAGTTACTGAGCTATTCAGCCCGTTCAAAATGAAAAGAGAAGCAATTTGCGTAGCGGCCTGCGTGAACAAAGATTTTAGGAAACAGATAACTTAGGTTAGAAAAAGCCAATCTTGTCTTTGTAGGAGTACACAAATGTGTATAAATGTACCGAGTTCCTCACCCTATGAATTCCTTAATTCGTTCTTTTCGGGGGAGAAATTTTCACAATTTTCTCACAACAGAAATTTTGCAATTTTTAGTGAGGTTTATTTTGTAGCTGAAAGCCTTTTAAGAACTAAATGAAAACCAACGGGATGAGAGCGCAATACAACGGAAATTTATTATAAATATCTTAGCACAGGGGTTAGCAAACTGTACATCCTGCACAGAAGTCATAATTTCCGTTATTCGAAGGTGGAGAGAAGTAATATAACAGACATGGTGTCCTTTTAGTGGCCAGCATGGCCACTGTACAAGCTGTTATTCAGCTGTAGTTTCCACTTACAGTATATATTAAAATTTAACCAAAATAGTTTCTTCAAAGCTATCAAATAACTGAAAAATTAAATTAGAATCCAGTGTTTAATAAACAATCGCCTGAAAGTTATTCTCCATTTCCGCTGAAAGTTAAACATTTATGTTTGATCCGCAGTGATTTAGCTGAGGTCGCAAACTCGGTGACCGAGATTTGGTTCAAACTTCGCGAAAAAGATAAGTAAGTTGGTGTCGAGAATCGAACCTCGGACCGTCGGCTCGAAACTGACACCCACCCAAATTCTAGTGGTTCAGAGAGTAATTTGACTAATTCTCAACGAAAGTCAATTGAAATTGATTTGAATGCTGTAGGTGCTTTTCAATAAGTAAAGTTGTTTTCATAATTTTAAGGCGATTATTCTTATGTAAAAGTGAGTGTAGGGTCATAGCTGCATGGTGCTCTGCTGAAGATGTCCGGTGCTTGTGGAATGTAAAACTATGAACCATTAATGATATCAAAAATGGAGAAATGTAGGACCAGAAAAGAGCTTGAAGCAATCAAAATAGATTATATCAAAAGAAATTACATGTTCCCGCGAATCTCTGTTCTCGCACAGGTTACGTTGAAAACCTTTATAATACTTTCGGAATGCAGTTCAATTTTGAGTGTACGTTCATTCCATACCCATATAGCTATATTAAGCACCAACTGCTCACCACAAACAAAATCTGTTCAGGGTCTACGCTTTTTCATGCATATAAAGAAATATTTAGAGAAATCAGTGCTAGCAGCCACATCTAATCGCATGCTAATGATGCCTCCTAGCCTCTGTTCATATTTCATACCCATCACTGTTCGTCCTCGCATGATAGAACCAGTATTCAAGATACTAAACTGTTTATTATGGTAATGCTCATGCGTTGAACTTCCAGTAGTATTATAAATATTTCGGAATTTCCGTTAGAGGAGCTACGTCCAAGCCTTGGACAGTGGGCCCCATGCGGCCCAGTCGAAGGTTTTGTGCGACCCAGTTTAGGTTTTCACTGTAGAATGAGCAATAGCTGACAATCTTTCTTTATTCTGATTTTGATAATTTGACACTTTTCATGCAGTGGTCCTCAGTGCCACTTTATCACGTCTGTACTGCGCACTGGGAGATTTCCGCGTGTCCACTGACACCTTGGTCCAAAACGTATTTCTAGTTCTTTGATTTCTACCCTCGTTTCATTGGCACTAAACTCACCTATGATATCACACTTACGAAGTTTGTTTAAAGGTACCAAACAGTCTTTAGCATTGCAGATTGCACGTAGGCTCCGAACGCTTCAGCAGCTTTCAAAACTAAAGTGGAATTTTTAAAACTTAATTTTAGTTTGCTAAAATTGAAGTGAGTTATTCAATGTGCGGCCCTCATTGAGATAATGATATAATTTTTGACTCAGTAAAGCATTACAGAGAAATATAAAGAAAACACAGCTGCCTTAGAGCTTGCAAAATAAATAGTTTTTCTTGAACACTGGCTATTTGTCTGCACCTTAACGTTTGCATGAACGATTTCAAAATTTTGGAAAAGCAAACGTTTTTCGACTTGATTTGTCAAATCCTTTGACACCATGTTATGAAGCTGGAATTCCGGCAAGTTCGTTGTTCAAACGAAACAGGTGCTTCTCAGCTAATGTGCAAGATTTCTTCAATCAAGATAAGATTCTAGAGAAATCTCAGTCTTATTTCGTGCTGTCGGTCCAAGTTGTTAGCAAAAAAGCTTAACCTTATATCTAGATTTTTTCGTGCTTATTAGACTGACGTTTTGTGTTTGCCGTCAACCATAAGCTATAATAACCATATCGACTTATTGTTTGCAGAGTTCAATGCGACCCTGCAACGCATTACTTTGTGAACTAAAAGTATCTTCCACAGTCCGTGCTTAGTTTCAAAATAAAATATTTTCAAAATAAAATATAATATTGCAGCAACCGGGGGCCAAACATGAAACGGGGACACATATTTTAAATGGGGGGGCGGGCACCACTGGCCCCCGTTGGCGACGGCCCTGCCTTGGACACTTGACAGTGCAAAGTGAACTTTAAACAAAAATCAGAGTCATTAGCAGAATCATAACGAACACGACGCTCCAGTTGCAAATGCACACACAAGTATTACTGCACAATTTTTCCTGCAAAAACTCAATGTAGATACTATTGTGCAATAATGAAACTCAAATTATGAAATCACAAATATTATCAAGTAAACAATATTCTTCTTGCTCACTGTATCTATTCAAATTTTAAAGAGTTTGCAAATTCCAGGAAACCGTTATTAAAATATAATCGAAGGTGAATAAGCTCGAATCTAAAATTTTACGGTGCTCTATACCGCAATAAATCTTGAACCTTGTAACTCTACCTTGATGGAAGTTGGCGTTCTACCAAAGGTGAAACATCGCTAAGATATGATGAATGGAGGTTTCGCTGAACTGGGCCAGGAGCTGCCTTTACCGGGCGCAAAACTTGCAGAGAAACAGAATTTAAGTCATGAAGCTAAGTTCTTAATAATGGCAACACCACCCATTGCTCACTCTTTAACATAATGTCAAGTGTAATATCAGCAACTCTTCATGTTCTCAAAACAAAATCAGTCTCTTAGACACATTTAGACACATGCACTGAATTTGGCATCATACCCCAGTTTACATTCTTCCTTCAAAACACAGGAAAATTTGAGCTTTTGTAGATAGTATGACTGAAATAGACCTCTGAAATTCTTCCTGTTTATCGAATAGCTCAAGCAAAGCCTTGCCTACAAAAAGCTGTACATACAGTAGCAGCGGTTGCTCACCATTTGTTTTCAAAAGCATGCCTACCATGAGTAAATTAGTAATGAGTTCATTATAAGTTAACCGTGACCGTAACAAGGCAGCAAATGAAACGAAATTTTTCTGCGAGGCAACGCTTCATTTTAAGCGGAACGTTTTGGCTCACAACTTGGCGAATGCTCCTCGCATTGCCAGAAAATAACCTTGGCAAACTTGAGGTAATGAGAAAGCATTTGTTGTAGAAGTACATTATTCGCGTAGTTTCAGATGTACAGCAAAGGCACTGCCAAACATGGCTGCGCAAATGACCTACTAACTACAATCACTGTAAGATTAGGCCAAGCGTATCTCCAGGCGAATGAAAAGCTGGTGACAAAACGGTGAAGCACGATAGGAATAGCGTAAAAGGAGCAAAAGACGTTCAATTTCATAAGACTTCGTCATGATTAATGATCAACGTTTTCAAAAGAAACGTTTTCAAATGCATGCATTCAAGCAATTCGAAATCAAAACAATGCATCTTAAAAAAGGACTGAGTCGTATTGCAATGTCTTTGCCTACCCAGACACTTATAGCCACATCCACGAATCAGGGCCGGAAAAGTTTGATGAAAAAAGTACGAGTCTGCACCAGATGCATTCACGTGCGTTTCGGCAAGGAGGACGCGCCACTAATGGGCGGTCTGCACTGTTAACTTCGAAATATTCACTATGATTCCATCTGAAAAGTTCTGTTTCACGGCTTTACTTTAAATCATGGCAACGGATTTGATGCAGAAAGTCAGAAACTTGAAGCAAATATTTGTGATAAATTTTCACTGAAATCTTCAGGTGGTGAACAACATTATCTGTTTACGTTTGACCATATGTTGAGATTATCGGTTGTTGAAGACCATATGGTACATTTAGAAGTGCACTTACCCTTCCTTTCGGAAACAGGTTGGATACTTTTCAAACATTCAAGACAGATGAACCCGCAAAAAAGTAAAACTTGTGAAAAGCCCAGAAATCTTTACGCTATTGATGTAGAAGTTCGTAGATTCCATGTTGTGTTTAACGCTTGTACAGGTTTCGAATACTACGGTGTGTTGCACCAAAGAGATAAAACTGTACCTGACCACGTGGATTTGCCTTCCGCTGCAACTCAATCCATTTTGGCAATCAACACAACTAGCTGCATTTTTGCAAACATACTGTACCCAACATTTTTGTTGAAAAAAAATTCCAGAAACAGTATTGAGCTTCATCAGTGCCCTAGTGAGTTGTTAGCTTGTGTTTATAATTTAACTTTAACGACAGTCTGACCTGCCAGGTTAACGAAAAGCACATGGTTTTTCATTTTACGTAGCACACAGTAGGTCGTCAAATCACGTCAAATTGTAAAATAGCGTTGAACCACAATAGCTATTCTAAACGTTGTTTGATATAACTGCAGGTTCATAAAATAACTTGTTCCGTTTTATAGAAACGTGAACTACAATATTTCAGAAAAGATTCATTGTCGGGCAGCGCTCGCCAACTTACTTGAAAAAGTTTTACTGGAACATAATCAAAGCCAGAAAAAAGTCCAGATTCCAAATAATAATAAATGAAAATGACAAATTGAGTTGAAGATCCATACGAAACGACAATAGTTTGCAAGTGATGGGGAGTGGCTCAGTTGTGTTACCCTAAATAAGCCAGTATTTATTGAAATCTGAATTTATTCCCTGCTCTGAAACTCAAACGCAAAATCATGAATACCTGTAAACGTGTCCTCGAAGTAGTTAGAAATAGGGCCACCAGCTGATACTCAACTCCTTGGCAAAGAACTTAAGCTTTCATGGATCGCGAAAGACGCTTAAATTGATTTAAGCAGGCAATTTCGTTCACAACTCGCCGATCGGTCGCGCTAGACAGTTAATGACGTCATAAGGAGTAGATTTTGCGTGCTTTCGTTTAAAAAAGTTGAGTATCTTTTGACTTAAAATTTTGGGGGCAGTGTGACGTCATGAGGAAATCCCAGTGCCGTTTATTGGGACCTGTGAAATACATTTCAAATGCCCGCGCCTTGTTTTTTAAAAGAAAGAACTCAAAAACGCATCTTATGATGTCATGATTGACCCTAGTGCGATCAATAGCTAAGTTATGGCTGAATATTGCCTCAAAAGCATCTTTCGCGGCCTTTACTTGTAAAAACAGCTTTGGTTATGCCCATGAAGCAATTAACCATTTGGCGAAAGTTCTTCCCGCAGGCCTTGGAAGTACATTAAGTACGCATTCGTAAGGAAAAGAGGCTTGGAATTGGTATATTTCGTTGAGCTATTTCCTCTTTTCTTAACAAGCATTTTATATAATTTTACGCTGATGCCGGAATGGTTTGTTGTTTCATACGACCTAGCCAACAAGCAGAAGCACTACAAAAAGCCACTGCACTAAGCAAACCAACAATTAGTGAATATTAGAGCAAATGAAAATGCAATGGCGCAACAGCTGATCAGTGTAAACAAAGAGGGGTGCTGTGTCATATAGAATTGTTGAAGGACCACTGGCGGTCATCTAGTCAACCAACCCTGTTTATCAGTTTTTGAGAAGTGTTGAAAAACAACACTTGGAAATCAAATAAGCACAATTAGGAAAACAAACACAGAACATGGTGAAGAGTACGTACAGATGAAAGCGCATGCCTGAGATGAGGAAATTTACACCCTTCAGTGATAAACCCAACCATTGTAAAACGATTCTGTTTATTGAATAACGCTTTGTATAACTGCCGTTACCAAAGAGGTTAAGCACTTTCTCCATGCCTACATTGGTTATAAAAATGTACCGTTCCAGAATGAAGATCAGCTGGCCCAGTGATAAAGGGAATACCCTAATTTAGAATACAAGAAGCGGTTTCTATTTCCCCTGCTACACACTCCCACGATGAAAATCTAAAAAAGCAACAAGCTTTACGCGTGACGCCACGTTATTGTGTAAAAAGGCGTCAACGACTTGCACCGTTAAGAATGATAAGCCTATATTAGCATAGGTATAGGAGAAAGCAAATATTTGGGGGTGCAAAGGATTTTTCCCAAATTTTCCCAAAGTTGTCAAAAAAGTAGTCATGCAACGTTTGCCGAGCGTTTTTTGGGGTGACCTCCAGAAAATGGTCTTCACTTGCTTTTTTGCAAAAGTTGGGCGCCAATTTTTAAAGTCAAACGAAGTTGTGTGTCTTTTTTGCCCAGATTTTCAGGATTTTGCCCGGATTTTCACCAAAACAAAACTTTTGGGATGCGCTTGCACCCCCTGCACCCCCGCCCCCTACACCACTGCCCCCTACACCACTGCCCCCTACACCACTGTATATCAGGTTAATCTCATTTCTAACGTCTTTCAACGACAGATGCACAGGTGGAAACAAGTTGGAAAGCAATGCTTATAGCACGAGCGCAGTTCACCAGGGATGATCAGCACCACCCGAGTTGTAAAACCTCAAAAGTAGCAAGTCAGATAAGAGCTTTTGCGCGCGGTACGTTGCAGCGCTGTGTTGTGTGCAAACGCCGGGCAGAACCTCACATTTCTAAGTCTTGATTGGCTGAACTTCGTAGCCAGGAGCAAGACGTGCTTAGAACTGTCTCATGTTGATTTCTACTGCAGCGTGGTAAGGAATGTTCAGCGTGGGCGTGTACCGCCTATGGAACTGAGACACGCTGTTTATCTACTGTAGCAACGAAAGGAGCGTAAATGTGTTTTTGATGCGATGCGTGTTCGCATGCGGCCCAGAAATTAGTCGCAGCTTGAGGTTTAGAATACAACCCACAGAATGACGGTGATGGAGGATTTCGATCAGCCATATGGCACTTCTAGATTTGACTGCACGTCAGTGGACAAGTTGAGAGAATAAGTTTTGTAAGAAATGATGTTCCACTTTTGCATTATGTTTGTTGATTGCTTTTGTTTGACTCGTGCGTCGCTACGTTTTCAGCCACACTCGACGTGGAAAAAACATGAACGAAACTTTCACGACTTCTTCGCAGTTGAAAAATTAGGCTACTCTGTGTGTTTTGCATAACATTCTGCAAAATTTGCAAAATCGTACAGCAAACAAAAGTTTTTGAAGGCAAAAATTTGAAATTGATGTAAATGATGAAAAAACAAGATAGCGTGTAATTAAAAAACAACTGCAAAGCATTGTTCAAAATAGAGCAAGGCCGGTAAAACGTCCTTCTTCATTCCTGCGACGACTTGACTTTTAAAAATCTACTGACATGTAAATCTGCAATAAGGTTCCAAGGATACCTTCGTTGCTTGATTGTTTACCAACAATGTTCATTGTTGCAAAACAATTTTCCCACAGTTTTCCTATTCGAAGTACAAAATCAACCGTTAGAATCACAATTAAATAATTGTATTAACTGATTCCAACTAATTAGAAAACGCCACTGACTGCATTTTACAACTGTATCTCCGTCACATGCATCTACTCAGCAGTGATGCATAGGATCGTATCGGAATAATTCGTTTCAAGAACGCTCAATGCATGTAAATCAGTTTTAATCCAAAACGTCAATCGATTTTTTGGGACATATCTTGATCATCCTTGTCACTGCGCACCACGCGTGTTGACGAATCATTAAGCTGCAGTTTATCGTTGGTTTTGCATTGCATGAATATTTAATGTTATCAAAGCCATTAATCTCTCGTACACAATATCATTCTTCTTCCGCGCGAAAGATCGGTTGGGTTTTGTACCAGCTACTGAAAGTGGTGTTTCCAATCCCGGTTTTCGAGAGCCCGAAGCCCGGATTTTTGGCTATTTTCTACTGCCCGAAACCAGGTTTTTTTCAACTACTAAACCCGGGTATTTAAAAAAAAACTGTAATTGCTGTTGCATTTAAATATTAGTAATTCTGATAACACTGAAGTTGCAGATTTGGCAGGTATAACGGCCAAATTAGCACGCTTGATCTTTCCACTATTATCATGAGGCATGAGGTGCGGCTTTTGCTCGCTGACCATCGCATGTTCGTTGTTGGTCCGTTTATATTTTTGTTCAATTGACCTATTTAGACGGATCGAAACGTCATTTTGCATATAATAGATGTCTACGCGAACTTTAGCTTTTTCCTTAACCTAATCAAAGTCGCTTTTAAAGGAAAGCGAAATATTTTGTACAAAGTTATTGCAAATTGAAAAGGAACGAATGATTTTGCAAATAATCACAGCTTGTGTATTAACCAACACATAACAGCTTATAAATGAACTAACCAGTAACTACGAAACTACGGCATACCTTTGAAGAACTACCTCACGTGGTAGTTATTTGAGTAGATTTTAATCATACGCAATCAGTTTAAAGACGTTAGTAATCAAAGAAAATCAGAAGCTTAGAGCAATTTCTTATACAACAAAGCTCAACCAAAACCAAAGTGCAATTTGTGCTCCGTTATACAAAAGGTGGTGGTTCAGCATCGAAAGTAAAATCAAAGCAAAGAATCATGAGAGTGAAGACCACAAAAGTATTCTGGCACAGGAAGAGATCTGATCGCAAATTGTGGTAAAGGAAATGAGTCTTTTTGAGGATACAAAGAGGTCAAAGAGCCTTAAAAACCGTACCATGCCTTAATTACAAACAAGCCCAATTCAGTGGAACCAGAGAGGGCTTTTTCAGCCACAGGACTATTTGTCGCAAAGCTCAGAAACAGACTGAATGATGAAAATGTGCTTTGGTTGTCATGTGTCAGTATTATAAACGTCATGGAAAAAACTGTGCTTAACTTAATTAATAATTCACTAATAAGTTGCGCAGTGACCAACAGTAGTAATTTCACAATGATATTGAGTTTTTATCTCTCAAAATTGCATTCATTTCAAAACCCGAAAAAATCGTTTCTTTTCTCAGCTACCCGAAACCCGGGTTTTAAAATTTTGCCCCGAATTGGAAACACTAACGGAAGGGTTTAAGGAAGAGTAAAACAACAGCAAACGATTTAAATGAAATCGTATTGGACGTTTTAAAAGAACAACTGCTTTTGATGTTTGCTGACGATGAAGCAGTTGTTTCAGGAACGTGTGTGAATTCAGTTGAATCATTGTTTGTTACGTTATTGTTTTTTTACGACTTCGCGAGACTTCAAATCCAGTGGCGATTCTAAGGGGGAACTGGGTGGGCCATGCCCCCCCAGATTTTTTATTGGCCCCCCGTTTGCATCCCCCATTTTTTTTCTTAATTTCCCGTTTAAGTTCGTCTGGTTGACATATGCAAGGTTGCCAAATGTGTTTTGTAAAAATACCGGCCAGTTTGTCAACAGCGCCAGATCTGAGCATTGTCGAAATTCGTAAGCAGCACAGGGAAACAGAGACAATCAGTATTGTTAAGCCACAATCAATAATTTGTCCGTATTTTGACTGATTCGTTACATTTCGGTGTGTGTGTGACGTGACAATCGCACCAACGATTGCGTCAACAGCAGCAAATAAACTTCGCTGAAGAAACTGTCCTGACAAGACTCACTACAAGAGTCATTAATTATGATTTGAGAAATTCTGCGTTATTTCTTTTTGAAGTTACGGCAAACTATTTTATTTTCACAATACCGGCTTCAGACACTGATTTTCAAAATACCGGCCTCTGCTAAATTAGCAGTAAAATACCGACCAGGCCGGTGAAATACCGGCCATCTCACAACCCTAGACACATGCAGCAGATAACTTTCGGTCAGCAATATTTTAAACGATAATTTAGAAACCCTCTAGCCTGCATTCAATATTTAAGCTGTGTTGTTGTATTTGACGGGAGGATAACTATAGTTGTTTACGACGACACACACCAGTACTGTAGTTGCTCGCATCCTGCGTGAAATTTAGTCAGACCACGGTCCTGGTGTTGAAAAATTCATTTCGAAACTAAAAAACAGGTGCAGAAATGGGAAGATTGATCGTTCGTGCATTTCAGTGTGAGATCGAACTGGATTATATAACTGTCAGCTGATTGTTGCTTGTCCCAGTGGTAAATGTTTGTGAAAGCATTAAGAATTGGTTTCAGTTAATTTATCCGAATTTATCCTGGCTGCAATATTGCGTTCTGCTGCCTTGTGTATGACTTC
>JGI24158J21664_10006336_pt1 | contig 15586 bp, 5 predicted proteins | sample Ectturendosymbi3_FD_21664 | JGI IMG/M metagenome (IMG submission 21664)
TCAATTTTTTGTAGTTTAGGCCAATAATGGAGTGTTGTGATGTAGGTAAGCAAACCCCCCCAGTATTTGGACGGGTGACATGTTCGGAATCACAAGGCTTAATTCTAGAGATTATTTAGCAATAGCGAATTCACTGACCAGCACCACGCAATGATACAACAGCCAGAGCTTCGCAACTGGGTACGATGAAAATAATTCTTGAGCAGTTTCTGAGTCCGATTAAGTATCATATCTGTTACCAGGACACAGCTGATATTCAAACAAACCCCGCTAAACAACCCTGGGTAAACAAAAAAAGAAATGCAGTAAAGCTCTGAACAAATTTCCTGTTGCTTTTTGACCAACAATAATTTAATTTCTGACAATGACTGCAATACGCCCAAACGTATTTTACACATTGTCTTTATGAAAACATTTTGGAAAAAGGACATCTACTTCACGAGCAGCATCCGCTTTAACTNCAGGACACGAGAATGAAACCAATTTTCAAATGATGAGATGTTCTTGGTTTGTCTCATACTATCAAAGGTGACTCAAACAAAAACCAAAAATAACTGCAATTTTATGGAGTTACTGATGTAACATTTGATAGTAATGAAAAAAAGATGGGATAATGGCACGCTAAACGAGGTTAGCAAATTCAAAGCTACGAAACCACTGCTTAAGCATGCAGTGAGTGGAGTTCAATTTTATTTAATAACAAACATTTAGGTATTTCGAAACGCATCAAATAAGACGATTATCGGGAACAGTTCCTAGAAATTAGTCAAGTTAGCGCACTGAATAAGCCTTTGTACAAAAAATCTGAAGATTGTTTTTAAAAATATTGCAAGACTGCCTGCTGAATGAGCCTCATCAAGTTTGAATTCCGAATTTTTTGTGCAATTTAAGTAAAGATTCAACACAAATTAGGGAATCTGTAAAACTGGTTTCAGCTTAGATTTTTGAAAACGATGTTTCAGAAAGCAGAACCAGGTAGGCACAATTGGAAAATACTTCTGCAGATGCGTGTGTGTGCGTGGGTGAAAACGTTCTTGGTCAAAATATCAACCTTCAGCATACTCAGTCAAAAGCGAAGCTTCATCAGGCAATCGATTGTCAAAAACATGCGCAACAGTTGTGTCGCTCTTGGAAAATCCTTACCGTGCAACGAATGCACAGATATTAGTAAGGCATATTCACTCGATAAAATGTGGCGAAGTACATAATGCAAGAGTTTATACTATTTACAAAACGCTTTTGGTAAGATGCCGGAAAAAATCTGTAACATCGTATATATATCTGCTTACAAATTGCACTTCCGATTCATTAAGCACGTGATAGATTTCTCTTTGTTTACTTTCGATATTTCCTATACACAATTTTTAAAATATAACCAAACGAACTATTACCAGAGGAAGTGGACAGCACGGAAATTCCTGTTCAGACTTGAAACAGTTTTCATGTCTTCATCTGTTAACTGGAAGTCGAAAACCTAAAGCATAATTTTTTTCTTCACTTCTATTTACTTTGCCTTGTTTTCCCATTGCAAAATGCACAAGTTTAAATGATGCAACATGACTTTTTGCATCGGAGGTTGAGGTTATGACTCCAGTAGCTCATCATCGCACTTCATCTATTTATAGCATAAAAAAACTTTTCCAATACTTCATATAACGGTTTGGCCAGTGTTATGTTTTTGCTAAAGAATGTCGCTTTCAGCAGAATTGGCAACTTGTAAAACAGCAACTTACGCTATGGAAGATCGTCAGTTCATTAACACCACAGTTCGCGTTATCCAGTGCACAGCTGATGACAATCGTCAAGTTAATTTAGTTCAGCAACAGTTACCTAATTGCATAGGTAAGTCACGGAGTTTAGTTATTTTAGACAAAAATCGGCAGTGCTTCATGAATTTATTTTTTTATTTTTTCGTGCTTTCTCACTTTTTTCGTTTCATATTTGCTAGAGCCACCACATCCTCTACAAAAAATGGGGCAAGCTTTCGTTTAGATCGTGATCACTCAGGGCGTCATAAAATCGAGTTAACGTTGCTATCTTGACACGAATGTTATTCGCAAGGTAAAACTCCTCATCCAGTCCTACCAGGGTAAGGTCATGAAAAAAGTAGACAATCTTTTCGTCATAACGGGAAACAATCGATCTTTGGCAACACTCGAAAGATTGTACTTAGTAGTTCAACGCAACATCTTAAACAAATGCTTCCATTTTCCCAGGCTTGTCCTTGGGAATGTCATTCCTATTTGAATCCTGTGGGATGGGATGGGACAGGCATAAATTGCTATGGGATGGGAATGGGACAGATAAATATGTCCCATGGAAAACCCTGCATTTTCCACAACCCTGACAGACCACACTGACTCACGTTGAAAGGGTGTATTCATTCAAAGTTCAACAATTCTACAAAACATAGAGTTGCGTTATTGCAACAAAGGATGCATTTAGCAAGGTGTACGATGCACGCTTAATAAAACGTATTATCGTGGATAACAGTAACTGTTCTCTTTTGATGGTCTGAAAAAAAACTTTCAACCCAGGTACAAGAAACTTTTAAATCATCTGCCTAAAGTTCATAGAACAACATAATTTTTTCAGGTGTTCAGCGTATGGGAAGGAACATGGGAATTATTTGAACAATGCCGTTTGCTAGCAACAAGCTTCGGCATTTTCTTACTTGGATGTTGCTTTCGATGCGCGATGGAGTGACGCTTTTTGGAATCACAACAACTCCTCTTTGAATCTGATAGCGAAGAACAACGTGTGCCACAGTTTTATGTAGTCTGTCAGCTATTTTCTTCAGTAGAGGATCTTCGAGCAAAGTTGGGTCATCAGGTTTTGCCCTGGAAATAATACACAGCTCGCAAACAGTTTCTGCATTTTAAGATTTTAAACAAACGTCACAATTGGGTGTGAACATTATCTGAAAACTCTACTGTGAAGCAACTTGACATTATAACCAGCTGAAAATTTTACTGCTGCTTTTTTGTGATCCTTAATCTGAAGGTCACATACTAGAGACAGAAGCCAAATTTTTTTCTTTTCAAACTGCGAGTAGTTATTCCCCGTTAGTTCCTTTCTTCTGTTTCTATGTTAAACTGTTCTCTAACTCAATTGGTGTTTTATCCTCTTGCAGTTAACCGTAGGTATTTTCAGTACCTTAACAGATTTGTGTATTTATGTAAGCTGAAGGGGAAAATCCTTAATAGCCGGCAAACCTACGCTGTTTAACTACGTTTCAGTTGATGAAAACAGGTTTTGTGGATTCTTAGTCAAATCGGTAATGTGTTCATTAGCATTTTCAGCAAATGTCGTAGTACGGCACAGCTTGTGTCAGTATATCACAAATCTCGTAGGCCTACGTTGAGATCGGTAATGAATGTCAAAGACAAACAAAATCTCACACCCGAACACGCACAGCACGATGGACATTTGAACCTTTAAGTGGTGTCCTGACGATCTTGCTCAACAATAGTAAGCAAAAACACTTTATGTAATTCATGATGCACCTCTCTTTGTACTTGTAGCAGCGATGAGTAAGATTAACCATAGTATAACAAGTCAAAAATATTTGCCGAAAAGGATTTAAGGTTCATCCGTTGTAGTCTTACCTTTTAAGTACAGCATTTCAAAAACACACTTTTTTCGTATAAAACATTTGCGAACACCATTGCCGAAACGTCCCGTCGCCGAATTGTCCTAGCTAGATCGATCTCAGAAACCTAAACACAACTATTTTTCCCGGCCCTAATTTGTTGAAATTCAGGAAAGACCCCGGTCTCATATTCCCAATAATGACAAATCGTGGATTAGAAGAAATCACTCGGCAGTGATACAATGTCAGTTCGGTGATGCCTGTGACTCTGAAGAACATTCAAAACAGTGAATTGCCGTAGCCCTCCTTGGGCAAGAGCGTTCACCGCAACCGCCCCGGCAAGAAGCACAATTCAGGCTTCGGCCTGCCGCCAATTGCCGTCACCAATATTAACAAAAAAAAAAAACATTCAAAAGCTCAAAACTCAGCAAAACTTGGCATGATCAGAAATAAACCGCTGACTCCAACACACAAGGATATGCTGGCACTAGATTAATCGCGAAGTTTACCCGTGCTAAAAAACTATGCTCAAATATTACTTCATTAGTAAATTTGGTTTCAATCGACTTTCGCAAGATTAAAAACAACAGTTTTTAAAACTTAGTTTTTCTTGCTAACAAAATACTACACCTCAATTTTATCCACTGTGCGATGAAGTAAACTATTGATTTTCACAACTCGTCTTTGCTCATATGCAGTATCTGCTTAAAACAAGTCTCCCATCCAGGGGTGTAGTGCTAAAAAAAGAGGTGTGGGATCGCCGTTACCACGCATTTCCACTACACCCCTGACTTAGTTTAAAGCCGAACCCTTTCACGAAATATTGCTCTGATGCCCTCACACGCAAAAAGCTTCTTTAGTTCTCGCAATCCACTCAGGCAAGCTGCAACCTAATCCGGAAGGGCCTGAAAACTTCAAGACTAATTATTATAAATGCTCCTCTGAAACGAAGATAGCAGAGTTATGATAAATGCAAACAATCAGGCGAATCGTGGAGTACGCAAACACCATTGGTGATGTCACAAACAGTAATAACACAACCATGCTACGGTGCTATACAGGAAATAACTTGTCATTTATTCCCATGGTTCTCAAACTGTGCGTCGCGACGCCCTGGGGCGTCGCTTTAATTTTCCAAGGGCGTCGCACTAAAGTGAACCCACTGCAGTGTTATTCATTGAGCTAACAACGGTAAAATTCAGTGCAGCTTTACACCTTTACCAAAGAATAGTTGTTCAAGTACAGTCATGCTGACAGTAGATCCTCTTTACTATCTCACGACTGCGAAACTGCAGTTTTGTTTAGTAAACATTGTTTACTAATAAACGCATTGCACAATTTTAATTTAATTTGCGTCAGACAAATGAAGGCAACAGTAGTCAGTTACAAAAACAATCAACTTGCGGGTTTCTCAGCTCAGAACAAATATTGATTTAAATTTGGCTTAATTTAAATAAAATCAATATTTCTATGCAATGCCTGGATAAAAATATGCTTGACGTATCAGATAAAATGGCGGCGTTCACTAAAATGCTATCGTTGTGGAAGGAAGATATAACAAACGTGCCTGTAAGTCCTCAGTGATTTACTTTCTTGTCTAATTTCCTTGAAAAGAAATGAATGATGCGGTCTTCAAATTTACAAAGCATATTTTTGCAACATCTATCTAAGCTCGAATAGAAATTTTCCTCAGTACATTCCGGAGAATTTATCAAACTATGAGTGGCTTAGCCATCCTTTTGTTCAACCATTCTAACCTCGTTTGCTGAACAAGAAGACTGTATTGATCTTAATTCTGATAATTCCCTGGAAAGAAAAGTTTATTCAGTAAATCTAACAAATTTTTGGATTTCATTGAATGACAAATACCCAGCTTTGGCGAAAAACGCCACGAGTCGTTATTTGTTTTGCTACGTCGTATTTATGCGAAGCGGGGTTTTCTGCCATGACCGTGATTAAAACCAAATATAGATCACTACTAAGCCTTGAGAGGTCAATGCGGGCAGCAGTTTCACAAATTCTAAATTCTTCCTAGATTCGACGAACTTTGTCAAAATAAGCAAGCCCGCGCATCACATTAAATGATGCATATTTATTTTTGTTGTTTCATCAATAAATAAAACTTTGATAATTAATTATTAACATCCTATTGCTGGTGCGTCGCAAGTCCAGCAAAATTTTCCAAAGGTGTCGCAACGAAAAAATGTATGCTGCTCCTGGCGCTACACGTAGAATTTAAAATGAAAAATGTAAATCTTCCAGTAACGTTGCTAGTGCAAAATGGTGTGGGAACGCGTTCCCACACCACACCAAGAAAGGGTGTGGGAACGCCGTTCCCACGCGTTCCCACCCCTCTGCACCCCTGCTCCCATCACTGTATCAACATATGCTTATTTGCAGAATTATGCAGAGCAATTTTCGTGGTGTAACTGACAAAACCCTTTATATTGCACGTGCTTTTGAGTTGCTTTACAAGACGAAACCAAAACCATTGATTGATATTGAATTATCCCAAGATCCTTGGACAGCTGTTCGAAAGTCTGATTGGGCAAATTTAGCTAAAAGCGGCTTATTCAGGGTCATCGAAAAAGAAATAGCGAGTTTCTGGTTTTAACGCAAATGCAGTAAAGAAACAAACTGTTTTTTTGCCTGGCAAACGAACAGAGGCTTTTGACGATCTGTTGTTGTGGTTTAAGTATTATACGATATTATTGAAACTACTCGGTAACAACTCTTACAATCAATCATGTATATCTCACCATGGGCGGTCTGTAGATCCCAGGGGACTGTAGCCTGTCACAACCACATTGTTGTCATGGCAAAACTTGACCAGGTCCTCCTGTATCAAGTACGGATGCAATTCAACTTGATTGGTTACAGGGGGTATCTTTCCCTCGTTGATTACACGTTTCAGTTGGTACGTGTTGAAGTTTGAAACTCCAATACTTTTCACTAAACTTTCTTCTTGAAGTTTTTCCATCGCCTGAAATGAAACTTGTCCTGAGAAGAAGATCAGCACAATTTTTACTCTGGAAACTTTGTCTTAGTTTCCTGTGGGCAACACACGTTCACATCACATGTTGTATTCTCCAACCTATGAGATTGCTGGTGCTTGCCAAACCTGCTGTTTGTAATCAACGCTGCAGGTGCTTATCAAGTCAGCTCAAACATATCACTCACAAATCAAGATTCATATTCAAGTGAATAGGTTGAAAGATGCAAGTTGTCCACAATCTTAAAATTTTTTAAAATTATTCGTGTTATCTTGGATTTGTAGAATTGCCACAATTCTTTTTTACTAATTTCTGTCAGGAAGATGAGCTCGCACAGATGATGACGTCATGTGCATTGTTTGTCGTGCTTGAACTCGTTTGATTGCACCATCAGCGCTTTCCCGTCATACCTGCTGTTGTTTGATTAGAACTAAACCTTGTTCAAAAATGATGAGCAATGCTAGAAAGCAACAAAGTCATTTATGACACTCTATTTAGTGCTTTACGTTTGTGAGTTTGGGTTTTTACGGTCGCTATCTTCAGGTAAAGCTGAAAGCCAGTATAAAGTGTTTGGTATGAAAATTTCGGTATCGACTACAACATTGTATTTCTGATGTAGGAGGAAAAAATTAAAAGCATGTAATAAAATATATCAAATCATTGAAACGTCAAAAATGATTGGTTTTATTGAAATAAGTACTGATATGTGTACTTAATATGAGGAATTTATTCTCTCAGCAACAGCGAGAGAATTTGTTGTGGAAAGCTTCTTCTGATGGAATAAAACGTACGTGTGTTATAAAAAATTTAGGCGTATAAAATTTATAGAACTATCGTGCTTTGAGATATACTGATAGATTTTCTTCCGTATTTGTTTAACTTTAAATGAAAAAGTGAAACAGTTGGATCTCCTGAAAAAAAAATAAAGGCAGCAAGTTGAGCTTAGATGCAATTCGGAGAAATTAAAAGAAAAATCGACAGAAATGGGAATGAAAATTCTAAACACTACATAAGAAAATGACGTAATGTAGAATGCTTGCGTCAGGAATAAATAAACTGATAAAAAAGCAAATAGCTGGGTTTCTCCGGCGTTATTTTTTTAGTATGTGTACTGCCGAAGCAAGTGAAGTTCTCAAACCCGTGAAGTTGCAATGGGTCACTGACATGAAATCAACCGCTGCTTTGGATTCCTCAACAACACCGATCAAAGGCCTACACAAGAAATAATACGGAAAAAAGACTCAGGAAAACAGGCCAAAAGTAAAAAGGATTAGAAGAAAAAAATTACCTTGTTATCAGGGCCGGATTAAGGGTACTGTAGGCTGTTCACTAGAGAAGGGTCTATAATTTTTCAAACTAAGCTACAAAAAGTAATAGAAATACATACATGAAAAAATGAAATTTTTTACTGCGAAATAACGTAAGCATAACATAAAAACATGTATTAAACGTAACACAGTGTGATAGTGTATTACAATGTATATTTGAATGTGCATTTTCCGTCTTGCAAAAGAATTGCTCTGCATTTCCTTCCTTTCTTTACAGTCTTGCTAAAGAATTGAATAGCTTTAGTTTGTGTGATCAGTTATTTCGTCAAATTTGATGAATTTTAGGAGATAATTCGGTAGTCACTTGTAATAATAACAATAAATCAAAAACACTCGAGGCCGAATTTTTCCAGAGACTAAGGCTATAGCCTAGTAGCCTAATGGTTAATCTGGCATTGCTTGTTATACTGTTCATAGAGGTAGTGGCGAGAAGAGCTTCCTTTCCAGATATTTTCGCTGAATACTGCTGTACTGGATATAAATTTAGTTCAACTTATCCTACACTGGCTAAATTAGCCAAAAGTGTCAACAAAAAGTCTTTTGTTAAAGGTCCCGGATGACATGTGAAAAATGTATGACTTGTCCTTTTCGTCTGCGTTGGTGCAAATTATTATGGACGCTTTGTTGGTGGCTTCCAATTATTTGGGCGATGAAAATATTAACTGCTGCACCAGAAAACAAAATTAATAACTCCTGGCAAAAACTCACAACTTTCTTGCTCGTATTGCCGTTTTATTACTTTTTGTTGCTCATCTATGCCATCGTCACCCAAAGCATACAAAGGGTTTCTCTCGCACAAATTAGATCATATCTGTTTGTAAAATCTTATATACATATGTTGAAATCGGGATTTCCATGCCTCACAACACGCATCAAAAGGAGCAAAATCACTATATATCAGAGCGGCCATTGAGAAAAGGTCGAATGGCATAACTTTCCAAATATTTTTTTAACACTTCTCCTGTTTATCATATGAAGTGACCAAGTACTTATCGAAGTTAACTTAAGCACAACGCCCTCTGGCTGCTGTCAGTCACAAGCACCGAACACATCCACTGCCAACAACTGAGCACAACAGTGCAACACGATATGAGTTGCAGCACCACTCATGTGCAAACCCACTATCCCGAATAATGGCACTTTTTCGTGATGCAAACTATAACCTTGAGCACAGGCCGGGCCAATCTTAGAGTTCGTTGGACATCTCAACATGGTAACTTAACACGGGTGAGTTGACACTGAAACACTGAAATCTTAAAAGCAAAGGAGCAAATCAAAGGTAACTGAAACAACAACCTTCTACAATGCACGGAATCGTATGCAATACGCACGCAGTTATATTCAGGATAAAGTGACAAACAACACAAAGGAAAGCGATAAGGCTTTACGGTTAACTTTAAGGCTAAGCAAAGCATAATTGATTAAGAACATCAACTAAACTAGCAAAAGATAGAAATTCAACAACAGCAGCCGTTTCCATTTAAATTTTAATATTCCATAGTACTTTTCGGAAGCACGCATTAGTTACGCCTTAAATACTCGCTAGTTTTACATTTTCTGAACAACACATCAAGAAGTCACAGTACGGTGAGTCACCTACAATTATCGTAAGCTACTGAATTTCGTCAAAACTTAAATCTTCTGAATATGTGGGTTACTTAACTCTATTCAAGTTATTTCCTTATAAACTCTTTTCGACCCAATAGAAATGAAAGTTGTAACAATTTCGGTAGGGGCACTCATCGCTACACGAACATAAAAGAATAAACGTCTATCTTGGAGGAAACAAAAATAAAAGCTTCAAATTGCTAGCAAGATCCTTGCTTGCTAGCAAACTGAAAATCAACGAAAAGGTATCCTAAATTCGCTTGTGCTGACGATACACTTTTCGACATATCGAAAATGTGCATGCACCCGTTGCCTAGAGGAAAGCACGTCTGCTTCGGTAGTATGTGGAGTTTGACTCTAGGTTGTGTCGTACCGAGACCTTAGTTTAGCACTGCAGCAGACCCGTAACCAGCTTGGGACACTAGGCGAGGCGAAGAGTTTTCTGATAAGGGCCCAATTTTTTTAAACTCTGTCCAATAGTTTTAAACGATGTCTAGCACACTTTTCCAGGGGGAACGAAATTTTTTTCAGGGGATTTTCTCCCCCTGCGCCCCGCCCCCTCGTTACGGATCTGCATTGCAGCCTTTCTGCCTGGCGACCCACGCTCGAAAAGCTGCGGTAGTTACCAGCATGGCATGAGATGCAGTCCATTGTGAAACCCGGTGCGTCGGTCTGTCTTGCCATGAGAACACCTTCATGGAAGACGAAGTGCATGCAGCTGAGGCATATCACATTTCATAAATGTGCTCAAGGGCTGCTGCTATTTACTTTTGTGGATTGTTCCTATGCACTTAGATGGTTTCGAACGTCTACTGTGATCACTTTCGTACTCAAAATGCGTTGAGGCTCATCGTCATAGCATGGGGAATGGCCAAGTTCCAATTAAAACGTACCTTCCATGTTTCCTTGTAATCAGTATCTTCAGTGATGATTTTTCCGTCCACTCCTTTCGGATGCAAGGTTCCATTATTCTAAAATGAATGCTATAGTAATGTTCAGATGTTTCGTATAACGTGATAAGGTCAAAATTCTGCAAATATTAGGTTTATTTAGCTTGGTGTCCTGATTTTGAAATCAAGTAACAATACCATACACAGTTTTGCAGTGATCGCGATTCGAATACTAAAAGCAATTTCATCTCAACCCCTTTCCTCTCAATACATACAGTATGCTTACCTGCCCCAAAGTTGCTTTCGCTTTTCCAGAAGCACCTCTTATTAAGATAATAAGTGGTGCATGGAAGCTCTTTTACTTTTTCATATGCTACCTTTCGTACCAAAAAGTACAAAATTATTTGAACCACCCGTGAACACGATGGGGGGTGTATGTTAACTATCACACACAACTTTGTCCGGGCAATGTTGTCAGTAAAATCAAAATGAGTAAATATAAAATTTTGTAAATACTTTGGGTGCCGGGGTTACGTTGGATGCCAGCCAGTTTTGGGCGAAATCGGCGTTTTATATTTTGTATACCGTATTTAGAAAACTAAATATACATGTACTTCCAATCTAAATATGCATGTACTTCACAGAAGTGCAATGAAGTATGTAACAATATCGTTAATTAAACGTTAATTGCCGGTAAACGTGGTGGTTCGGGCGAATTTTTGATGCACCGATTAGCTGTTTGATGTTTTTTCTTCTCTGCTATAAAAATTGCTGCTAAGATTTGCTAAGGCATTTTAAAAAGCTGGAATATTCCAGCTTTTTAAAATGCGTTAGCTTTGCTTTATTGCCAAAAAAATTTCCTTCGGTTTTGGTGTCCAGCTTGGACTTTTTGCCCATTTTGACGCTTATAATCCCATTAGGGATGGCGAAAGTCATTTTACTGGCTCGTGCGGTTTCAGTCATAACTCCCCAGCCGATAGTGCTAGAGAGCTAATCGAAGCATCAAAAGATGCAGAAAGTCTTATATGGTACTGTCGAAAATGGATACTTTCGGTTTTGGAGTTTTGAGAGCAATATGACGTCACGAGGTGATGCGAATATCGTTTTGGGGGCCTGTGAAAAAAAACAAGAGCCAATTTACCCAGATTTTTTAATAAAAGAAACTAGACAAAAATCCGCTTCTTTTGAGCCTTTGTGGTAACTTTCGTCCCTCTAGCACAATTTTTGCTGCGTCATGACCGAATTTCGACCCAAACCCACTAAAGTGACTCGCGATGCTGCTGATCACCAAGCCACGAGTAAAACGAGCGCTCCACAGAACCGTCGCATCAAGTTGAGATAAAAGAAGAGAAAAACAATTTTCCAGATGCGTACCACGTTGCGCCACGACAGCAAGGCACTCAGACGTTCCAGAATGTACTCGCAAGACGAAGATCAGCACGGCACTTTTGGCTAGAAAACCAGTTAAAGCACGTCCTGGAACGTACCTTGGCACTTAAAGTGTTAATAATGAGGAACATTTTAATTAACACATGATTTTCGGGCCAGCATCTATTGAGAGGAGTCCTTTTGCAAAAATAATTCACTAATCTGTTCCATGTTCTGTTTTATGGTTTCATACCACACATTTCATTGCGAGAAGAAATAAACAGAACTGCAAGGTGCAGACTCGCTGATTTTTGTCCTGGCTCAGTTTAGAGACAAAGGGGTGCTACTATAGCGTGAGGTCTACCGCCGTATGTCGCCTACCCAGGTGCAGCCTGAGGTCTACTGCGTCGCAGCCTGAGGTCTACCGCGTCAGTTCCCATAGTGTGAGGTGTGAAGTTTCTATAGCGTGAGGTGTAAGGTCTGGTAAGAATCCATAGCGTGAGGTGTGAGGTCTACCGCCATGCGCGTAGAAAAGGAAGCAAATTGAGCTCCTGAAATAGTTAACATCGATTTAGGGTGCTGCAAAATGTTGCTGAAGGAGTTTTATAGAAGAGTCATTCTGACAGAAGCACCCCTCGCCTTTTTAAGAGAGCACAATCTCTTGGATACAGTTCAAGAAGCAGATCCATGCCATAAATGTGGTTCTGTTATGCAGGAAAAAGGAAAGCGTAACAGAGGAGGCTATTTCAAGCCAGTGTTACGTTGCCCTCGAAATGGGTGTCAAACTACACGATCTGTTCATACAGGAAATCAATTTTTCCATTATACGGACATGAACAACAAATTGCACTGCAATCTGAGCCTGTGTGAAATATTAAAATTAATAATTATCTTTGTATTGGATATACCAATGCGCACAGTAACGACTCTAACAGGAAAATCTGCTAACACTGCAACTGACTGGTTCAGCATGTGCCGAGAGGTGTGTAAATCCATAATTTCTCACCAACAACGAGGAAAGGTGGTCGGAACAGCAGAAAACCCCATCCAAATTGATGAGGCAAGATTTGCTGGTTGACGGAAGTACAACCGAGGAAGGATGCTGATCGGAGACAACGCTCTTCTCTTGAGGACAATGACGCAGATCAAGAAAGCAACAGAAACCATGGGCATAGAATTGATGGGCCTTGGGTTTTTGGTCTTAAACAAGGTTCAGACTGTCCGTACTTTTGGGTGGAACGGCGTGATCGCAACACTCTATTCCCGATTACTGAAAGGGAATGTGCATATGATTCGGTTATTCATTCGGATGAGCGGCCTGCTTGTAGCAACCTAAATGCCACGGGGACCAGCCTTCTACAGTGAACCACCAGCAACATTATGTGGATCCAGCGACAGGAGCACACAGGCAAATGAGCGATCGTGGATGGACGCTAAAACGATGATACTGAAGAGAATGCGATGTGTTGGTCGTCAGCTGTTCCAGTCTCATCTTGATCATTTTTGTTGGAAGGTGGCCAGAAAAAATTCCAATGATCTATTTCTTTGGTGTCATTCTTAGAAGATGTACGAAATGTGTATCGCTGGAATAAATGTATGGAAATATATGATGACACATTTATTCTTACCTTTCTTCCTATAATGCAGAGGTAGATCTCACGCTAGTGTGGTAGACCTCACGCTATAGTAGCACCAACAAAGGTAACTAACACGATAACATGAAAATGATGAAGCTGGGCGTGAAAATTCTTGTATTGTAGAAACGTTTTTGGGAAAATCTTTTTTTAATTTTTGCAGGACGTGCCACATGACAGAATAACGGTTATTTTTATCCGAAGTTTCGTATACCGTCACGCAGGGACCGAGTTTATGGGAGGACGGGTGGGACATGTCCCCCCAACTTTTGGACAGGGGGGGACATAATATCTTTTGACCCCCCCAACATTTTGTGATAAAAAGTAATATAGTTGTGCCAATTTTATGTTACTTTGCTGTTGGAAACGTTTCCCCAGCATAAAACAAGGGAATAAATGAGAAAAATGAAAATTATCACTGGATTATCTGTAAACACAGTTACAGGTTTCCTACGTAAACTGAATTATCATGATTGTTCAATATTGTGTTGGTTAATTTGAATTACCGAATCGATGTGCACATGAACTTCGCTCAATCACGAATTCCTGCGCTGGTCTGCAGCCTGCAATCAGAATACGGTTGCCACAAGGCGCGCAGCCAGGGAGGGCAACGGGGCAATGCCACCTGCAATTCTAAAGTTTGCAGATTAATAAAATATTTGAAGTATAAGCCAAGGAAACACTTCAGTGCAAGTCAACGAAACTGCCCCAAGAAACCCTTCCTATTTCAGCTTTTAGTCGCATGGAAACTTGTATCTGACCTTTTGTAATCATCAATGACGGTAGGTAAAAACAATTGGAGTAACGCTTTTTGCAGCTGTTTTTGGCGCACCAGCTTGCTGTAACCCACCTAATGGTTTTGTAAGCTTCATTTCAAGACCATCGCAAATTCCTCTCTGATAACCGTGGGTGTTACAAGTACAACCTATTCTTGTTTCCAGTACCAGCGTAGCCTTAATCAACATCGTAGATTTTTGTTTTTGCACAGTTTTTAAATAACACGCGTGAATATGGCGTTGAGACAAACATTATATGTCTTGAAGCTCAAACTTTGGCTGAGAAGCGATTCAGTTTAAAATCTTCTTCATTGCGCCATAGTCACTGTTTACCAACAATCGGCTAGCAACAACTCTAGATATTTATTTCTGATGACATGTATTTGAAGGTTCAATCACAATTATGTGGAGCCTTAACGTTTTCATCAATGATTTCCTTTTATCTTGCCAGCAAGTAAAAAATCAGTTTTTTCAAGATATTAGACCCCGATCTGCTGTTCATAAGCTCAGTGTTTCAACCTTCATCTGATGTTAACTGCCACCCTATCCTACAGTAAATTATTTGAAATCATTTAACCGCAACGAGAAGAGTCAGCATCAAAATCTAACGTAGATGCTTTTTATTTTGCAAGTGCTAAGGGAATTGACACTGCCATTACTTACAGATACTGAGATATCTTGCACAGGAGCGGATATTAAGATGTAGGGGCAAGCTGTCACAAAGGGGCCCCAAAACATCGCCATTGCGAAAGGTAGATGCGGGATTACGTGGATAATAGAGTAAACTTTATTTCACATTTCAATTTATGAGCTAGATTCAAGAGCATGAGATACATGCGAAAGTAATAAAATTCTGTAAAGTGTTGCAGCTACACAATTGAAAGCTGCCTCCTGTGGCACATTTTCCCACAAGTTTTGCTTTATTTTGAAAAACATGACTTGCTTCAGAACTTCTTTGAATGTGACTCTCGAGTGGTACATAACTTTTTTAACTAAACAATGGTGCAAAGCTCCCAAGGGGGGACGGTATCTCTGAAAAAGGGGGGCCCGAGGCGACTGCCTCGCTATCCTTCCCCAATATCCATCCCTGAGCTTGCAATCTCTTTTGTTGGCAAAGCACATGTGGCTATAATGAAACTAAATTTGAATTTTTTCCCATTAGGGCTTCAATTCCGCAGATAAGTTATTGTAGTTTCGAGAAGCCCGTGATTTTTACAAATTTAATTACGTGCAGTGATAAGCTATCTTGACATGCGGCTGCGCGTGGTCAATAAGTTTTGTAATACTGGGGTTACGATTGTCTTTACAGTTTAATTCTATTTTATATTTCAATGAAGTCTGTTGAATTTAGCAAAGTCTCATCAAACAATATAAACGAAGTAAGTTTAAAGTTACTA
>JGI24158J21664_10006339_pt1 | contig 15581 bp, 3 predicted proteins | sample Ectturendosymbi3_FD_21664 | JGI IMG/M metagenome (IMG submission 21664)
TCTGTTATGAGTGGTCTGTTATAAACGGGTCTGTTTTGAATGGGAACCATTTTGAAGCATTGTTATATTTTTATGAGTCACGACTTTCAAACTGTTTGTTGTGATTGGGTTCAGCGCAAAAGCCGCCTCATATTGTAGGTGGTGGTGGCAGTTGCATATGTTGCAACAATTTTGACCTCAAAAATAAAAATGTAAATTATAGGAAAAGATTTTGAAATTTTCAGGATGAGTGGACAGCTTAATTAATAATGCACCTCCAGATAGAGATGGAAGGAAAGATGAAGTCCGCTTTGATTTGCCAGAAATTGAGAATAAAACTGTGGAATGCTTGCAAAACAGCTAAAAAATCCTGCACAGTACGGGGTGTCGAAATCTAAAACTTTTTGGTCCAGTAGATGGAGTTGGGAGTCAATAAGTTTTATCGAATGAGCTTCGGCTACATTGACAGTACAACAATATAGTTAGCTATTAGCTGTAAGTCCAACAAAGATTGGCTGACTATCGGAAATATACTACAAAACAATTAATCCATTAGCAATATCAACAAAAATTTCCTCATTGGTTGCAACAGAAAACTATTGTAAATGGAATAGAAACATTTTGGCCTCCACACCTTTCCTTTCTGGTATGACTGCATGCAGCATGCATATCAAAACGACTCGTGTGACATCACGAAACTACTGACTCCCCCCCTCCCCCTTGTCACAATTTGTTACAAATCTGGTGACCCCCTCCCCCCCGTTAGGGTATGACGTCATTTATGGACGACCCCCTAGGCTTGATTACAAGGTCTTAATACGGTTGGCTGAGTTTGATGACGTCGTCAGAGGACCCCTTTCAATTCAACCTCCCCAACCCTAAGACCATCACTGGCGATAGGCCAGTTAGGTTTATAAGAGAAATGGCATCATAAGTTGTTTGATAAAGTGGAAATATAACGCAAATATTTAAACGAATGTTTACATCTCTTCTGTGCTCCCAACGAAATGTGCAGCGCGTTGGTCTCATGAAAGCTTCGACTGTTTCGCATCGTCGTATCAGATGCTTTGGAACTTGAGTGACGATTTGTCTCGCAATTGCGAGAAGTTATATTTTCGGTAAAACAGCATTGCGAGACTTCTTTGCAAAAGTTAATTTTGAACCTTCTTCGACAATTTTGAACCAAAGTTAAAACATGAGAAACGTTTTTAACTTCATTTTGGTGATATCACTCATTTTTAAGTTTTTTTTCGACACAGGCCTCGTTTAAACAAAATATAATATTTTATTATTGTTGGCTGATGACTTACTTGATGATGCCATTTGACTTCTTATTAAAATAACTGTCCTTCTTTGACGGTTAAACTTTAAAATCCTTATAGAGCAAATGCTTCATCACCGAGGGTAGGTTAAACTACTTCCTCGAAAAAAAGACGCTTTCTATCATTTTTTACAATGAGCGGGAAAGGAACAATGCGTTTTTAGAAGCAATTGCACCAACGGGTCCGAGTGCCTCGAAAACATCAAATGACATGAAAAANCATTGGCGAGATGAGAAAAAGCCTGTAACAAGCAGAACTAAGCNGAAGTGCAAGATCGAAAGCCAAAAAGCTATGAAGTGAAGCCCTAAATCACTGTTTCTCNACCTATGGTGTGTGGCCCCCGTCCAAAGACTGTCAACACTTGTGGCCCTGCTCATCAATAAAAATACCTAANTTTGTTTTGGATTTTGCAATATCGCGGCAGAGCTTTTAGTAAAGGCCTCTGCTCGTGGCCCCCGGAGAACCGCTCCGTGACGCCCAAAGGGGGCCGAGGGCCCCGGTTGAGAAACCCGGCCCTAAATCAATATTTTTGCAAGGAAAACCTATTGACAACATTAACTAACCAAATACGAAATCGATGTTGTTCTGTAAACTTCGAGATAGAAGATGGATTCTAACAAGAAACTGTAATTCACGAGTCACCGAGAATAGCGTTAACATTCGCGAGTTCGGCAAGCACGGTTCAAGTAGTGACAAGGCGTGAAAAGAACCTCTGTAAAATTACCCTACTAAAATTACTGCCACTTAACAAGGGTTATACTTATACATACAATAAACCGATATATGCGTTTTAGAATTCCTCTGAAATCGGTTCAGTAACTCATTGCATTTCCAGTAGCTAACATTTGATGTGTTTTTCGACAATAAAATGCTCCAAGATTCTTTTTCTAGTCACGACAATGAGCACAATTTAGTGCTGGTTCCCAAACACATGGCGCGCGAGGAATATGTGGCCCATGCGGTCGTTTTGTGGGGACGGTAAATGGTTTTTGAAAATTTAAAAAAATTCACGATTAAGTATTTATTAACGTTGACTGTAAATCAGACGTCATCTACACTCCCCTTGTTCATTATAGGCAGGTCCGTAACCAGGGGGCTTAGCTCCCCCTGCAAAATTTATCGGCTCCCTGGAAGATTGTGTTGGACATATTTTACAACTACTCGACATAGTTTAAAAACTTGGGACTCTCTCAGAAAACTCTTTGCCCCACTGGTGTCCTAAGCTGGTTACGGGCCTGATTTTATAACCTCTGTAGAGGTTAATCAGTGGAGGAAATAACGTTTCTATAGCACTGCGGTCTTATATGTTATTTTATGTATTTACTGTTTGTTTTGTCAATGTAATCAAGGTTGCGGAGTCGGAGCCGGAGACGTAAGGAGTTGGAAGTTTTTGGGTGGAGTCGGAGTCGGATTCTTAACAACACTGGGAGTCGGAGTTGGAGTCGGAGTCAGATTTTTTATCCGACTCCTGATGTCCAATTGGATCATTTATTTACATCACACTCTCAAATTGGGAATTCCTGTTGAAATGGTACAATTTGTTTTGAAACTTTTGTTGAAACAGAGATTTCTTGTTGCGCGCCACGATTTCCATTGATTTTAACAACAGCCAAATTTTATTCCCTTTATGTTAAGGAGTCGGTAATTTCGGAAAGGTCGGAGTTGGAGTCGGAGTCGGATATTTTACCTCCGACTCCGCAACCCTGATTGTAATAGAAGAAGATCTCATAATGCGGTCTCCTGGTTATTCAAAAATTATCATTTTGGCCCTCGGAATAATTTGCGTTTGAGAATCCCGGTTTAATGCGTGAATTTTTGTGGAAATTCAAAAGAGCGAGATAATGGGCATAAAATAAAATAATTTAGTAAATCTTTTGTAAGACGAATGTTGGTATAATGAAGTCAGTAGCTCTCAGGATCGGCTGTATCGCAATTGTTAGAGATGACATGACACCCCGAAATTGAGAAACGAAAGGCATACACCCATTTTAAAATCGTTTGTGCAAATAAGGTTCGATTACCTTCCTGAACCAGGTTTCTAGCGACTGGATCATAATTTCAGCGTTGAAGGAGATTGCAGATAATGAAAGGTTACCACTTTCATGACAATGCGCATTTGAAACTTTAAGGGTCTACTGAGTCACAAAATTTAAGCAACTCCCCAGGAAACAACTGGAGCAAGACCCGCTGTCCTCAGTGCCGACGTATACAGGTTTTAAAAAGTAGGCTTGATGGAACATTTTCGAATATTTGTGGTTATTAGTGGTACAGGTCGTTATGGACGAAAAATAGCCGTCTAAGGCCAGTTACATTTGCAATTATTGATCACTACAATAGGAAGCCTTCTGACCTTAAGCATGTTTGCCATCACACAGCGAAGAATTGTTTTTGTTTCGAACAAATGTTGAGCTTGAATGCATTTTATCTTCTGAAAGCATTTTTAACTCCTAAACGGTTTTACCCGACTTGTGCTCTGTTTCACACGCCAGTGCTTGTTAGTGAATAATTGCTTCTTCAAGTAGTTTGTAATATGACTTCATAGCCTGAAATAAAGCATCGGCAGACGTGAGATTATGAATCATATTTGGCTTCAAAGGTCATCTGAAAACGAACATCTGCGAAGGCCTGTGGGATTGCCAGCACCTGTTTTTAAGTTGCAACAGAAAATTACAAATCCTTCAAGATGAAACGCACGTTGCGCATGCGGATATATTGCTAGTTATCGATAAAATAAACATGTTTGCTTTTCAACCAGGCTGCGTTTTGAGAAACTACAAACAAATTCGACTTCTTATCTCTTGCTATGTCTGTCTTGCGGTATTTGTCCGACTTTACCCTCTTCTTTAGAGAACATGCTCCAGATGGCATGTCTAAGTGGGGTGACAGTTTGTTCGCCTTTTCTGTCTCAGCGATAAGCATGCAAGAAATGTTGGTTGGGAAGTTTACCATCTGCGACCTTAAAAAGAGACTGTTGGTATCTGCTATATATACCTTGCTTTTTGAGGCCAAGATGCAGAACTGGCTGTAAGAATTATTTTTGATACACCTGAGGGTAACCCATGCGTTAAGAAGTTTGGATGTAATGTAGGCAGAAGACAGTTATTCACATTGCTGGCCTGTAATCAATTGAGAGAAAAAAATTCATTCATTGAGAACAGACCGGTATTTGCCAAATGCATAACAAATTTTAACTTTTGAAAATGTTAAACGATCCCGGTTCTGGTTGATCATTTGAAATAACCATGTACTTAAGCACTGTGTAAGAACCAAAACTTTGCTTAAGGATGAATCCTCAGTAGACAATACGTTTTATTATTTACTAAACGTGAAGCTACCAAAAATATATCAGGTTTCTAATTTATAAATTTTGTTTCAAATTTGCAGAACATCGTTTTTTATTGTTTCAGGTCAGATTAATAAAAACAAAAAAACAAGCAATCATGAGAGGACTGTTGGTGTTTTGTCTTCTGTTTTCAGTTTGTTGTAAGTTCAGTTTTGTCATTTAAAATATGTTTTATGTTCAAATCCGTATTATCCACAATTACAATCGATCAAACGATTTCATGTATCATTTTACAGCTTTCATTGCGGTCAGTAACGAACCTTTTTTTCAAAAATCTGTTATTTCATCTTTAAAGAAAATGAACAAAACTGAATGAAAATTAATGAGTAAAAGCTATTTTTGCCTGACGTACATATTTAGCATACACGTTTAATGGTGTTATAAAAGGGGCATTATTTGCAACCTGCTTTCTCTGCATGTGAACTAAACTTGATCATGTAATTCCGTTCCGTTAAATATATCGTGGAAATACCCGTCGTCATGTGACGCGTTAACGTTCAACCGTAACTTAATTTCGTTAAAATAGAAAAGCTTGCGCTAAAGACTGAATGCAAATACCTGTGCAAAGCAATGTCTTTTTCAGATGCAAAGTTGGTGACTGTAGTGGATACCCAGAAGCCAGCAGTTGAGTACAAAGAGGGTGATACCGTTGAACTTTCGTGCGAATACGCCGTCCTGCCAAATGAAGATCAGCCCCCGATCATCTACTGGATCAAGGTTTGACAGCTACAACTCACTACACAATCTACAACATACTGCACTACACAGTCTTGCATGAGACAAACTTACAAAATGCTTGCTTTTTCAAAGTTACCACTCGATTAAGAGTATTTCAGGATAACGTGTGGTCAGCAGTAGCTCATCGTTAAAGCAATCATCGTTTGAAGAAAATTGTGAGCAAAACTGTGTCAGCCAAGTTAATGTTATTTGACTACGAGAACGTGTTTGTTTGATTATGAGTAAACAACTGCGACGTGTTTATAAGAGAAAAAATAACTGGTTTTGGACTTTTGGTTACGATGAAATAAGTTTGACGTCGTGGAAAATTCTTGCTTACCTGTGTAATAATAACTACTTGAATCTCTCAGAGATATGACATTTCGTTTGTTATTATCTTAAACATTCAGAAGAAAGCTTTTATTTGCTGCATTTGTTATTGTGAACCAATATCAGGCGAACAGTAGATATTCAATAAATGTTTAGATTTGATTATATCTAAAGTGATGGATAGGTGCTTGTTTTGTCTAGCGTATTAACCTTAAAAACGTAGTTTCATGCACACTTGCATAGAGTCCCTAGTATCACTTCCAATACATTCATTTTCAGGGTAAAAGCGTTGACGATCCAGATGCGAAAGTTATCTTCAAAGGTTTCCGTTACTGGAATGAGAGTCTGGGCGAATACAGACAATTTTTCGGCGACTACGAAAAACGGGCTTCTGTAGCAAATTTGACGGTGAAGACTTGTAATTAAGAGCTAACCGGACGACATTTTTTTCTGTTTGAAAGCAAAAACCTTTGTTTTCGCAGCACCCTGCAATCAAAATCTCTTCGGCGGTAGCAGCCGATGAAGGAAGGTATTGGTGTATGGTTGCTGAATGGTCCGGACGTCACCAAGAAGGAACTGACGCCGACTCCATTGCAGTGATGATTGGAAGTAAGTCGGATTTACCCATTTGTGTTCTTGTTCAAAATATAAAAGTTTCATCTTCGACAAGCATGACTACTACGCTATCTTGTCCCCTTTCTTTTAATGGGACGTATTCCCAGTAGGGGCTAAGGTTGCCTTGAGCGCCAAGGACTTTCCTCAAATTTCCTGTCAAAACTCGTTGTGTCCTTGATCCTTGAAAAGATTTTACTATCCTGGAGTATTTTCCGGCGGCCTTGAATGTTCTTGAACAGTTGTGAAATTGTTCATTATTGAACTATTGAATGAACATTAAAGAATCAAGATTAAACGATGTAAATGAACGGAATAACGTGTAGATTTGTTCCTTCAAACAGTTGCGTAGGAAAAAGTAAACTATTCAAGAACAGTTGTTTCACCACTATATGTGCTACATACCACTATATCTGAAAAGTATTCAATGTAGGCATGAAGTAAAATTTTAAAAATAACAAAACGACGAAATGTTCTTGAAAAAATTTCAAGTGATCTGCCAACCTTAGTAGGCGCGGATCCAGCCAGTAATGTTAAGAGAGGCGATTTCAGTAATATTTGGTAGGTAAGGCTCATAACAGCTNCGCTACGGTAAAAGAAAGGAAGTATAATACACAACACTGCTGTGACAAAACAATGGACGACAAATTGGTTTTATATCGCGAANGTTGTTTTCCGAATTGTACAAAATTATGGNGAATAAATTTCCTTTCGTAGGTTTTAGGGGGTCGCCCAAATCACCCCCCTGGACCCGCCCCTGATCCCCAGTTACTCGGGTATCACTGACGACGTACGGCGAATGGGAGCTGGTAGGCCACGCGTGCGTTAAATGTGTCTGTGCAGTGCGAATCTGACGAATTCGTCGCGCTGCTGTATCTTAGCCCATGCTTGACTCGAAGATTCAACACAAGCAGTGTAATCGGCAAAATATCGAGGAATCAGTTTAATCTTTGTTAGTATTTTGCACTTGCTGATGGTTAAATTCATTTCAATTTACTTACTGAATTGATTAAAGTACATCGCGAATTAGAGTTTGTTAATGACATTAGCTTGATTTACGTTTGCAAAATAAGAGAAGCTATAAAATGTAGTCAAGGCTTGGGTTTTCTGACTGGGCTATTTTTGAGCAAAAGCTTAGGCTGATTTGTTCGATATTAGTTTGGTTCCAAGTTTGTTTTCAATACTTCGAACTACATCTAGACTTGCAGAGCATGGGCAGAAGGATTGTTTCCAGGGGGGGCAACAGTCGATTTTTCCAGAGGTACCCAAAAGGATTTTTCCAGGGAGAGGGTAAAATTGATGAAATTTCATTTTACTCACTCGAAACTAAAAAACAACATTATTTACTAAAAAGTTGATAGGACAATATCAACTTTAAAAAATATAGGGGGTGCCAAGGCCCTCCCCTGCCCCCCACCCTTCCGACGCCCATGCTGAAGAGCTCAGGTTTCAAACTTGACACAATTCTCTGAGAAGAGATTGTTCGCTGAAGAAAGTTCAATTTTATTTTTCCCGTTGCGTATACTTGAATCGATTACTCAACGGAACCTGAAATTACTTTGAGTAACGTGCTGAGGAAAGACTGAGTTGACTTCATCGCAAAAGGTTTACACAATTTTCTGTGTGTGATTTATAAAGATTCTGTTCGACGGAACTTACACAACTTTTTTGAAATTGCCAGAAGCTGAAGGCAAAAATTAAGTTTTAGTGAAACTAATAATAACCTTAGCTATTGAAGTGCATAAAAGACATATTTCCAACTAGGCTTAGATTGAAACTGACGGAGCTACATGAGTCGACTTGATTCTGACATATTAGGCAAAAAATGCAATCCAATTACATGCCACAGTTACCTGTGTATTGCAAATACCATTTAGAAAATTTTGATTCTTAAGATATTTGCCAGTGCAATACTCACCATCACCAATACGAGTGATTATACCATATATTTTATTTAATTTGTGATAGCTCTTTTACTCATAAGTTTCGAGAAAGCAATCGCGTCCTTGACAAGATCCACCCTTTGTAGATTTCTGTTTTCTGAGCAAACGCATGCGCTTACCCGCGCCATGGACATCGTCAGTTTGCGTAGCGCTGTTTTAAGTGGAAGGCAGGGGCCAAATGCTCCTAAAGCATTAAAAGTCGAACTTTGTTTAGGCCAATATGTTATAATGCCTTGTATTAACAACAGTTTTTAATAAATCAAAGATGCCATTGGTGTTGCTTATTAATTTGTCACTCAAAAAACGATAGGTGCCAGAATGTGCATGTTAACATATAGATAAAAAACGAAAGGCGTTGGCCAAATAGAAAAAACATCTCTTTTGGATAAAACGTTTTGCTTGCTGGACAAAAATTTGTTTAACAAAACGTATTTAGCTTGAGGTAAAATATATTTTGCGTGTTAGACAAAAACATTGTTCTTCCCACAAAGTCCAGTTTTTTACCCTTAAATTCAATGAACTACCTACATTTTTGAATAAAGTGCTAGGGTCAGTGAATTTGTCAAAATCCTGTGGGTGCTTGCAGAAGGCAATAGAACCGTAGCCATGGCCAAGGCAGATCAGGAACGAGTGATAATTTTGATACGGATGCAATTGACGAAAAAACGCATCCATCGAAATGCACACGCTCAAAGCTTGCACTATCGAAGCAATGAAGACATACTTGTATGGAGGGGAAGACGTGATAAGTCGAGTAGCTGATTGGACTTAATCTTTTATTGGAACCCACTTCTTCAGGACGTGAATATTGCACTTTTTCTGGGCGGCTTGGTGGATTAGGGTCATAACTTTTTGAAATTAATAATCATATTTTGCTTGAAGAAATACAGTGGAGCCAGAGTAAATTATTCAATGCATTTTAGAGGAGTAACTATATGGAAAAATATTTGGCCATCTTAAAGAATGATGAGTGTTTGCTCAGATTCCAAAATGGTTTGATTGAAATGTGTGCTTCATTTTAAATTGTTTTACCAGAAACGGAGGCATGATGACCGATAGCAATACCCTCAACACGGGCGTCGGATAGAGGAGACAAGTGCCCCCTGGAATTTGACATTTCTTTGTTACAATTTTGGCAAGAAAAGGTCGTTTTCTTGGTTTCGAGAAGGAAAAATGAAATTTAACCACTTCTGGTCTCGCCTGAAAGAATCTTTGTGGCTACCTCTGGAAAACTTCGCTATACCCCGTGGAAAAAAGTCCGTCCGACGCCCATGCCCCTCAAGATCCTAAAAAGCGAATTAAATTACAATTGCAAATCAATGATTCTGAAACTAAGCTGCGCTGTCGACTGCATTTGTATCTTCAAGAAAGTCAATTTTTCTAGTTTGCTGCTTAGTGCGATAATCTTATCGATGAATTAAAGCAAAACGAATTACTTTTTGAAAAAAATAGGGCAAAACTTTATCCACGCAAATCAAGCAAAATCGCCTCGAAGGTTGTTGCGTTGTTTAGAAATAGTTTTTAAAGAGTTTAAAGTTAAAATCAGCAGGGTTTAAAATTTACAATCTCTTTAACAACTTGGTTTCAAAGACTAAATACTCATAAATTTTATATTTTTTGTTTGCAGGCTAAAAAACTGAAAAGCGAAACATGACACGTAAATACAGTAAATACGCATTTGGTTCTTCACTTTTAAAGTTAAAAAAACACAAGGATATTGAATGATTAAATCGATAAGCCATTCAGTTGTTGTTCAAACAGTAATACCAGCAAATATTTTGTTATAAGAGCAACTTGTTACGAGCAAAAATCATACCACTAATTTAGGAAATAATTTGTTGGAGTGAAACCGCGACCAAGAACGTTGCTAAATGCATAATGGGCCACTTCAGTGTTTATCTGGTAATGCCTTGGTTTGATTATGGACAAATGTTGAGAAGCAGTGTTCTAATTTATCGCTTTTTGGTCAGTTTTCAGCAGGTTGCCGCTTTTGTTCCAGGCAACAAACCATCCGTATCTTCCACCCCTCCACAAAGAAATATAACCGTAGCCTCAGGGAATAAGGCCTCGATACCCTGCGACTGGACCGGTAATATCAACACAGTCACGTGGTACGAAGGTCCCTTTCATCGTTCCGACCAAGAGAACTTCACCCATACCGAGGTAATTGCAGAAAAGATATTTCAAGGTATTTATCGTCAGTCGCGAAACTTTACCGAGGATAAAACATTTCTGCAACTTCGAATGACTTTTGACGATTAACATCTTCTTTGTATTACTGCACAGTTGTAGGTGTATCATAAAAATTTTATTTATTTTTTTCAAACTTGTGCAGCGGTGTAGGCAAACTTTACAGGCAACTCACCACTCCGCTGCAAGAGTTCGTAAGTGGTATTCTCCAAAGGCTTAATCGGATCAACACATTTGTCTACAATTTATAATATGGTCCCCAATTTCTGGAAAAAACAAGGCAACAAACCATTTTGCGTTAATTCGCTAAAGAGCATAAGAAAAACTCAGAACAAAAATAGGAGCCACAGATTGGTTACCTTCGAGCTTCATGATGAGATTCAAAGAAAACGTCATCGAGGAAGATTTTTGGAGAAGGTCATGAAAGCAAATCGAGTACATCTAGCTTTGTAATTACAGACTACTTTTTCCGAATTCCTTGTTTTTGTTTTTACAGTTCGTAACCTCTTCTTATTCTGAAACCTTAACGCAAATCTTTTCCTGCTTCATTTATATCAGCTACGCAAATACTTTTGCACTTACAGAAGCAGAAATTGAGAGTTTCCGTGTTTTATTGTTTATGAATATGAAATTGATTGGAAAAATCTGTACTGTAAAACGGTTGCCAGCAGAAAAGTATGAAAGATCGAACTCAAAAAAACTTTTTTCTGCAGCGACATTGATAAAAATGCAAGCATGTCGGAGGCAGTTTGAATTTGTGCTAATTTTGCAGCATTTGTCAAAAAAACAAGCACCAAAAGATTGATAGCATGCCAAGTTCAATTTACGTCACAGCGGAAACAATATTGGCGTTTGTGCACGTGAGAATAAAACTGCTTTTTACCACATGCCTTCAGTTGTTTAAACGTGCATTCAAGATTGGAGAGTTTGACAAAATCGGAACATACGACAGTGCGGGTAGTGCAATGGAAGCCGGCTACCTGAAATTCTCAATCTCTGGTTCTGGAGAACTTACCCTGGATGACGCCAGTGTCAACGAAGCCGGAAGGTGATCTTGAATAAAATGTTGTAATTGCACGCTTTGGGAAACAAAATAAACACACCGGAAATACACAGCGATGAATAATTTTAAAGCTGTTTTAGTTTTTCTTTCAAACTTTAGTCTTAATTGGTCGTGTTTAGGAAAAATACGACGAGGCCAGCAGCAAATCAACATCGCATCTGTATCAAACTTGCGACAAACGATTATTCTGTGAAAAACATTTGCATCAAATGTGTCTTCTCTGAAGTAAATTACAACCTGACAACAAATCCTAGCATTTGCAATAGCGAAAATGTAGAATATTGGTTCTCTAAGTTTTTCTTACACTAAAATTTAGTGTAGACTTGGTATGGCTTTGATGCGAAGGTAGTGTAATTTTATAACTTTTTGGTGGTTTTTCTTTTCTGTTGTATATTGCTCTCACACTGATGTGCCAATGCTGACAGAGGCTTTATGCCCAATGTTACAATTAAAACGACATAACGGCTAAATCAATGTGTATTTTGTCTTTAGTAAAATTACCATGCTTTGTTACTTTTTTGCGTAAGCGTGAACCTTACAACATTTGATTTTCTGATTTCTTTGTCAAAATTGACTTGCATGTCATGCTGCGTTGTTAAAAGGTTTATGTTTCGCAGAATTCGTATACGTTTTCTTTATGGTTTTAACCACTTATTATAGTCTGAACACTATATTTATTTTGCAGCAAAGAAGCTACTGTATAACCTTTGCTACATAGGTTTATAGTGACGTTGATTGTCAAGCTATGCCGATTTTGTTTAAATAGGTGAAGGGGTTGAATCATTGAATGAATACAAAGCTCTTTCATTAAAACGTTTATGACGCTGGTAGTGTTAAGAACAGCTCAACAGACTGCAAATGCGATCTATCAAAGAAATTTTTTTCAGGTTTTGCGTTTACCTCTGGGAGGTTTAATCTGGTAAGAATGACAATCACAATTTTCATGGATTTATGCCTTTTCTGAACACCAACGTCTGAAATGCCACCATGCTCTAATAAAGCTTAAAACATTCCATTCCAAAATTAGATTGTAGTTCCAAAGTGATAAATTCATGCTGGGGAAGGTCAAGCGGATTTTGCATGAAATTAAGTGCTGAGAAAACAAAGCTGTCTTTCAGCCACTGATACTCTAATATAAATTGCAGATACTGGTGCGAGGTGTCGTATCAACCACCAACATATCCTGAATTGCAGACTGACAGAGCATCAATACTGCTAACTGTTACTGGTTAGTAAATGAAATTTACGTAGAACCGATACATACTTCATCGTACTGATGATGGTAACAATCATTACCAAAACGTCTGCAGTATGTTTTTTACTTCATTTGATGTGGCAATTATTTTTGTTATGATGCTGGATGGATCCTCACTTTTCTCGCCTTTTCCTGCAGTTTTATTAATATAAAAACCAAAACGCAACTTTGACTATCTCGGCCAACAAAAGCACTTAATGTCAAAACGTTTATTCAAGTATACTTCAAAACATTCGTTGGCAAACCGCAAACCAAGTTGCAAACCTTTTTGTGATTTAAAGGTTTATCCACAACGTTTGCCTATTTTGTGCAAAGCGAGGAAAAAAATTGTAAACACCTGAATTGAGGATCAGAAATTCTTACAAATAGAAACGTTTCTTTTCCCAGGATTTTTGTTACTTCTTTGACTTTGTTACAATATATACAAAAAACTCAAAAGATTTGCAACATTGCACAAGCTGTTTTAACTCGAGTTTGTTAAAGGTTGTTTCATGTATGTCGGAAAATGTGCTTCAAAAGAAATTTAGAATTAGCATTGGTTATAAAACGATTTTCAGGTTGACAAATTTCAATTACTGCTGTTAACAATGAAAATAATGAATGCAGTCGCAGTTTCCTTAGTAACGAAACGTGATATTTTTTAGGCCTAATTTACCAGCGCACGCAGTTCTCCTGTGAACGCATACATCAAAGTTTTTGGTGAATGAAGTGGTTTGAGAGCTGAAAACAGACTTCTCTGGTAAAGTTCGCCGGTAACCCAATGTTCGTTTTGAAATGCTTGCTTGTTCGGAATTCAACTTTTTCTCCGCGTTGCAGTTTGAAAACCCGACTTTAGAAAAAGAGGAGAATCACCCTTCGATAAAGTTTACATCAATGGTTCCCAATCGGGGTGCCACCGCACCCCAGGGTGCCATTTACGTTACTCAGGGGTGCCGTGAGCTGATGCCTTTTTCAATATATCATTAAAAATACTATTTTCAAGATGTCATCAAACACTAAAACAAATTGCTATGGGCTCTCCACGGGGCGCCGCGAATTGTATTTCCCTTCTGTAGGGTGCCGCAAGCCTAAAAAGATTGGGAAACACTGGTTTACAAGAAGTGCGATTAATTTCCTCAGTTCCGCCGTTTGACTGCACGGGCCAAGCGACCGGCTTGTATCCCGATCCTGCAGACTGCTCGATGTACTACGAATGTGTTCAAAACGATCCAACAACTTACCATCGATCATGTGGATACGATGGTTTGGTATTTGATGACGTCAACGGTTACTGCAACTGGGCGGCAAATGTTGCTCCACCGTGTGGAGTAAGTTGTTTATGTTTTCAGGTTGATTTTTACACTGAAGGTGATTTTTTGATTTTAAAGTAAACTTTCACCGTATTTGTTGGTAAACGCTTTGCTTTAATTGTTTGTAACGTAGTTTTTTGATTTGCTTTGCTTGTGGAACTTTAACTAGGTGCAACGGACTGAGTTAGAAGAAAGTATAAAAAAATGAAAAAACGTTCTTTGCACTCATAAGAAATTCGGCTGCCGTACGGCTAGGTGGTGATATTTAACTTTAAAAGGTTTTGCTTAGATAAATATCTTTAACTTTTTTGTTTCAGACCATGAATGCATAAGGCAGAAGAAACTCGGCGCCATAAATACAAAAAGAAATTGGAAAGTGATGCAACAATAAATGTTTCTTAATTATGCCGGATTGTTTCTTTGAGCTAATAAAACTACCGAGATTTCAAAGGCAAGGCTGATTTTTAAATTGAAGCTATGTGAAGAGGTCAAGAGCAGTGTTTAAAAACCTCTAGCAAGTATCGCAGATATTTAACATTTTCATCTTTATTCTGGTCGAGTGGTCGGGTTATTCATTCAGTCAACAAAGGGCACTCGATTAACAGAAAAATGGTTATTTATAGCGCAGTACAAAGCAGATGTTACATTATAAACATAAACAATATGGGCATAGGCGTTCACAGAAATTTTTCCATTGATCGGAAAAGTCGCCATTTTGATTGCCCATTTCAGGCTGCTGACGATACAGTGCAAATGGGCGTTCACATAACTCTTTACCTTTCTACACCACAAAGAAAATGACTCATGTTACGGCAACAGTCCCAAAAATTTGCTTCGTTGGCAACAAGGTTTCTTTTCACATCGTATAAAATGACGTTTCTTAGTCACTTACTGCAATCAGCAGTCATTGTCTCGCTGCATTAGCTGCCACAGATGTCTTCAGTAGTCACATGCGACTAAACGCCTACTACCGCAACTTGAAGTGAACCTCTGCTGTCATGTTACTGTTCCGCAATGAAGGCCAATTTTAGAACTAACCGCACCCAAGTTTCGCTACCTGCCTCTGCAGGCAATGTAGCGAACATGTGTGAACTGCAAGCTCAAAATTGCATGACACCACAACAGTGAACCCGGCTCTTGTGCAGTGTGAATGTCATATCGGAAAATAAAACTGTCATTGCAAGAATTACGTCAATTAAGCTGCTGACTCAGGTTTTCTATAAATTTTTGGTTTTTAGTCCCAATTTCCAGGTGGTGGCAAATTCCCATTTCGTCCCTGCTGCAGACACCCATGAACACAGGAGAATGCCAAACACTGAAGCAGTGCACCAGATATATCTACTCTCACTTATCACCAAATAGGAATTCGGCAGTGGGAAGAAATCTTAACATCAGTTTCTGAGGTAAATGGCTAAAAATGTCGGATGGGATACTCAGTGGCGTACAAAAGCATGTAAATTGTTTTGATCAAGGTATCAAATGTTTTTGCGAGATATTTTTAGCATGAGGCGGACAACCGTTTGTATTCATTTAATTTA
>JGI24158J21664_10006340_pt1 | contig 15580 bp, 7 predicted proteins | sample Ectturendosymbi3_FD_21664 | JGI IMG/M metagenome (IMG submission 21664)
AATACTAACGCAACTGCTATCTTGTGTATGCTTCGTTTAGGACATAGTAAACTGAACACAGATGGCCGCTACAACCAGATCTGTCAATGTGGTGCTATTAAAGACTGAAGTTCACATGTTTCTTGAGTGTCCTTCCACCTGTGCGTCACGCTGAATGTTGTTTACAAATGTCTCTAAGATTCTCGCCGAGGAAAATGCGTTTTCCTACTCTGAGTTTTCTGCATTGAATCCAGCTGAATTGGTTGAAATAGTTCTCTTCGGACACCCTAAACTGTCTAAAAGTCCATCATTGCGCTTGTTTAGACAGACGTGTCTGTTTTTGTGCAGAAATACACCCTTTTGATATGACCTCACCGTTTAACATGTTTTCTGTTTGTACTGTTTCATTTGTGTGTATGTGTATCATTTTTTTTCTTCTGTGTTAGTCTTTGCCAATGATCTCTTCAGGCCTTGGCCTGCCGTCATTGGCTGTTTGTCAATAAATACTCAACATCCCTATCAGCATATTGCTTGAGATGAATCCTCCACCCGAAAATTTAGGATTGGAGCGCCAGAGAATATTATATTTTACTAAGAGAAATTAAAAAAGTACATTTGCACTAATGTGATTTCAAAATGTTGGAATTTTTCATTCATCATTCAGTTATTATTTCCGTATCAATTTTTTTTTTCAATTTTTCATGGCAATAGTTTGCCATATTTGGATAAACCGGATCCGGTTGAAAGGAAAACGATATCCAAACCAAATCCGAAAAATTTCTAATATCTGGCCGGATTGGAGTCCAAAATCCAGATCCGAATCTCTTGGTGTGTGAAGCAATGAAGTCTAACTGTCACGCGCAAATGTTTTTCCATGCGTGCGCATGAAAATACTTCTTCGGCACGGTATCTCTGCGACAACTGCCACGTTTTCCAGTCTGGAACTGGATGGCATAATGGCCATAGTGTGTGTCAGTGTTTTGATTCTTAAACTACAGTTCGCGTGTTTTCTCTAATTCTAAGTCTTATCTTGTGTTTAAAACTGTAGTTGGAGTGATTTCTCTAACTCTTTCATTCAAAATGCACGGCAAGTTGCAAGTTGGAAAATAATTAATAACCACAAACTACTACAAAGAAAGTGACTACATTACAGTGCTGCTGGTACAGATACGCCTGTCCTGACGCAATTCAAATTAAGGGTCAGTTAGTCATTCAAACGGCGTGGATCGCGTAGCGTAGAGGTTATGCGTTGCGGCTACTAAGCCAATGGTTTTCGGTTCGACTCTCCCTTTGCCGACTTTCATTTTTTTTTAGTTTTTTCAGGCTTAGGTGTTACGTTTACAAATTTTAGGGGTTAGTGTTAGTTAGGTTAGGGTTAAAGTTAGGTTAGGGTTTATCTTTTACGTTTAGTTCGTTTCTACCAAGCAGATAGATATCGGCTAACTTCACCTTGGTAGCATACTGCACTCCCGTCGTGTGTTACTGTTACGTCACAGGTTGCATATGAATAAGTTTTCAAGATCCACAGGCATATCTGATAATCCGTAGCCACTGCCATAAAAAACAGTAGAAGAAACCAATACAATGTACCGAATTGTGCATTATGATTACATGCCCAGAAAAATGTAAGGAATGACCAAACAATTTTAGATACCAACAATTTCTCTTAACTCTTGCTTTAGAGTGCTTCATCATTTTACCCGTAAGCTTTTTTTGCAATTTGCAATGCATTAAAAGATAGGCCTACCAACAGAAAGAAAATGGCCAATAAACACATTATACATACACAAACATCAACATAACACAGATGATGATGGTGGGCAAGCAATGGGTCGGGTGAAGAGTTGAGGCATCTACAGATGAGCAGGTGAAGCAAGCACATAGGTGAAGGAAGCGAGCAGCAATTTAAGGGCTGTGAGGCAGATATCAATCAATGCATTTTTTTGGAAATGCATAATGAGGTAATTGATGTGAAATCGATTTCTTAGTAAAACACTTTGCGGGTAGATGTCGCTGCTTTGGCCTTCACCCTTATAGTAAATTGTCACTGAAATGTAGATACGTGTGGTCAGAACCTGAGAATGATTGCAGAGTTATGAAAGCACAGCGTGGCAGCCAGATTACTCGGAAGCTTTACTTCGCGACATTAAAGAGAAGTACATTTTTGATAGATTGCAGTTTCAAGTGTTGTGCATGTGAACAGTTTCAAAACCGTTATGAAAAAAAATGCTTGAATGCAACTGTTTGCATTGGTGGCACCATGCTTTTGGCTGTACTCATCCATGGAACTCGCCCCATTGTGGTCCATTGGTAGATTGTTATTCTTTCACGATTTGTGTATATAAACTTTGTTATTGTACCCTTGTTACTTGTTCCTGAATGAAATGTTGTGTTTATGATCACATTGCTCTTTGCCTCCTACCATTGTTGATGTTCGCTTCCTTCACATAGTCATATTGCTTGCTCCAACTGCTTTTCTGTACATGCCTCAAATCTTCACCCATTGNTTGCCCATGTTGCAACCTCTCCGGTGGTGTTGAATTGATTGTGTGATTCACCANGAACGGGATGTGCGTGAAGAATAACACCATTATATATGTAGCACGAGCAAGCAATAGTAAGAGAGATTGCGAGCATGATCTCTACTGTTGCTTGCCGCCACGGTACGAAGCTTTGCGCACAAACCGCTCGGGATTTCCGATCGCAACACCCACCATCATGTTTTATGTTGATGTACAGTGTGTTGTGCATGTACTATAAAACAATTGTTTTTATATACTTCTTTTATGTGTGTGGTTCTCTGCCCTTTATGTGTTGTTTCTGTAAATGCTTTTGTCACCATGTTTCGTCTCCTCTCACCTATGTGCATGCTTCACCTGCTCATCTGTACATAACTTCCATTTTTTACCCATTGCTTGCCTACCTTTTATGTGTTATGTTTTTGACTTTGGTTTGTTGTTTCATTATATTCCATTGATGGCAGTGTCTATTTTGCTGTCAGCAGCAAAAGCACTGCTGGAGCTATTTTTTCATTAGCTGAACCCAATTGGTTGAATTGGTCACATGGCAAAGATGATACATTTGGATTAATGCATCGTCCTTGTCACGTGACCTAAAACCCTAATCCAAGCAGGTATCTGCTTTTTGAATTTTTTTTTAAAGTTAATGAAAAGTGATTATTAAAGCCAGAAGCAACGATGCTGAGGGCCAAACCAATCACATAAATGATGGTTAAAATAGTCATTTGCACAACAACGAACAAATCATTGATATTACTGTGAATACATCTACTCATCACATACTTCTATGAAATAATAGACTAAGAATTTGACTGGCTCAAGGGTGAGATCTTGGTGGTTAGCATCATTCTCCAATTTTGTTTGCCTTTGCAAGGCTTGGCGAAACTGATCCAAGAATACTGAATGCCTACCTAACTTTATATAATATAACAAATGCAAAGATTTGTTAGGCAGAACTCTAACCTTAACTTAGGTACCCTAAAACCCTAGCCTAACCCAAAACCCTGACTCCTTAAGGACACCAGAACTTTAACAATTGTAACTTCAAGTAATACTTCCATGTGCTGAATTACATAGCCATGGTCAGCTACCTAGCCACTGCAAACTTCAAGTAAAATTTAGACGTTTTTGAGAAAAGGTTTGAGGCCTTTTGTTTTATATCTGCCAAGTGCCAACCTCACGGTGTTGTCTATATGTGGTACACTTTACCTAGGTGGATACAATGGGACAGTTCAATCATTATGACTTCTTGGAGGGGGAATATGTTTTGTTGTTCTAACCTTCTGTGAAAAAAATAACCCAATATTTAACATGTTCTAAGCTTCTATTAAAAAAAGCAGCTTGATACTTAAGCAAGCATTTTTTATGATGACACGTAACCATCCTCATGAATTGATGATTTTTGCTCATGTCAAATTTTGGGTTGGTTTTCCACTGTGCGTCCGTGTGGCACATTTGGATTGTTTTCCACATTGCATCATAGATAAATCATCCTTTTTGTAAAACTGGAGAATTGTTGTATATTATATATAAAATTGTATGATGTGTGTTTGCACACTTGATTTGCAGTGGATAGATTGTTTTGGCATGGGGCTCATTGCAATCAACCTTACAAGAAATCAGTATAGGTGGTTGGGTGTAGTTACTTTCTAGTTACGTGTAAAAATGTGAAAATATAGGGCAAATTTAGATATGAAGATGGAATCAGTTTACCTTCAATAAGAATGGAAAATTTTTATTGTTTACATTAGCAGTTTGTGTGTTGAAATCAGTAAGTCAGCAAACAGTGTATTGAGTATGTGATGATACTTGAATATACTTACAATCCAGTTTCAGACAGAACAAAATATGAAAAGGCATCTGCACAATACTTATTACAGTGAGGAAAACAATAGAGTGGATGAAAACCAGCAATTACGTTTATTGCTGTTGGCACAATTCTCTTTGTTATTAGACATTATGTTTCTGATACCATTTTCACTGTGAGTTTTTTTCTGCGTTGGTGGCTTGTCACTTGACACCAAGGTAAAGAAAGTCTATTTAAGATCGTTACTTCAAGTAAATGTATTAAAGGTCACACCTTTTTTAACAAGTTAAAGAAGCCATTGATAAATAGCATGCCTTTGCATAACCTGTTTTTTCATTTGATGGAAAGAAAAGCAACTTGTTGCATGAATTTTGTGCCTGTAATTTTAGTTACAAGGTGCAAGGTGATAAAAGCAGTTAAGCATCACAATTTATGCAGCACTGCAATTTGATTGGCTCTTTGTGGTGTTTGTTATTGGTGCTGATCTTGAGTGAAGAAAACTAAGGTATGAGATGTTATGTAAAGGTCGTACTACTTACGCCAGCTTTGATCATAGAAACAAGTTGTAATTAGATTTAGCGTTTTTCAAGTTAACTGTATTAATCAGCCACCTAAATGAAGTATTTTTCACTTAACATAGCTAATGCAGGGTTCCTACAGAGTCTGGAAAAGTATGGAAAAAAATTTTTGATTTACTAGTAAGTAAAAAGAAAACAATTTTCCAGAGTTGATCTTTTGACATACATTTTCATAATATTTTATCCAAGATTGATATAATTTGCTTATATCATGTAACAATAAATATTGTAGTTTCTGTATTTAATCTGAGTAGCTCATTCTCATTCCTAAAAGTTAAGTCTAGAAAAAGTTTGGCAAATTATATTAAAAACTGGTAGGAACCCTGCTAATGGTTACATTCTTGGTCAGTCTATTAAACCAGACAAATTGCCTAGATTATTGAGATGGCTAACAGGTTTTTTCTGTAATTAAAAAATGAATACAAACGATTTTAAATGCCAATCCATCTTTCCATGAAATTTCATCCAGAATGTTTTAATGCTTTCAACTACTTATGCTTTTACCTGTTTGCAAAATAGTGTAACAGTTAGCTTTCACCCCAATGATTAAACAAAAAGTAGCGTGGAGACTTTTATATAGTACAGATTACTTTGCATGGTAAAGGTATGCACAACAGCAATGTGAAAGAAAGAGATTTTGAGTTGGCTTAAAGTTTGAAAGTCTATAACATGCTTCCTATCATATATTTCAGATTTAGTCTTAGAATCTGACTGTAATGAATCTACAAAACAGTTGGTACCAAAGTGTTGTTGGAAAATGTACCAAAATGCTTTTTCCCATCACAAGAAACTCGAAGTTGCAACATGGCTGTACTTTATTTTGGAACTATTTTGACCGCTCAAGTTCGTGTGCAGCATATGTGCTTCTACCTTTTGTACTGGTATACCTTACAGCAAACAGTGTTTCTCTTACTCCACTGATCCCTGTTCTTGCAATACTTTTTCTGGGTGTGTTGTATCAGGCACAAAATATGCTTCTCTATCACCCTAATGTGCCTGAAAATTCAAGAATATTCGTAAGCCCTCCTCCTCCTCTTCTACCATATGAAGAAGTGCATTTGAAGACTGCGGATGGTGTGGCGCTTCATGGATTTTTTTTGAAACAGAGTGGGGAAAAGTGTACAGAGGCTCCTACACTAGTTTACTTTCATGGAAATGCAGGTGTGCAGTGTGCATTGACCCTAGGCTACCTTATTTATACATCTGTCTGTTTATTATCATTTGAAAAGTGGTCTGTCATGGTAGCAACTTATTAAACTACTGTGTAACAAATAAGTATGTTTACAAACAACTAAAAAACTTAATTCAAGTATTGATCTCTGTGGAGTTACAGCGCATTCCAAAAACATAATGAGCATAATAAACGTTGAAAGTGTAAGGTGCATCATTGGTCAAGTTCGTTTCTTTAACAATGCGTTTATTTTGTTACACAACAGTGCATTGTTCTACTCCAGGACATGTGGTTAGTCATCGTCTGAAATTCAATGAAGTGGACAAATATTCCTGAACATTAGTATTTACTGCACACAGTAAAGAGCAAAGTTTCTCAGTACAGCAACAAGAGCAAGCGCAGAAGGCCTCTTTCAACCAGGTGCAGAAAAATCAACTTCATTTACCGTAGTATTTTGTTTAAAAAAAAATTCAAAAAGCAGAGGGCGCAACTTGCAACAAAAATATAGCACAGACCAACGATTTTGTTGATGGGTCTGAGGAAAGCACAGTCATTGTCTCCACCAGCATCTTGGAATGCTACGCACGAACCAGATTGGCGCAAGTTTTAATGACAATACGGAAGAAAAGTTGCGAAGACCTGTGGTTGAAAAGTCTTCATCTGCAAGTGTGCGACTTTCGAACATGGATATCGGAAAGTATGTGCAAAATCGATTGCTTTACCAGATGCTACTAAACGCGACCGTCTAATAGAGCCATGGCTGCCATCCACCCGTTGCCGGTTTCCACGTTGTTCTTGCGTCTATTCAAGCAAGAAGCAATTATGTTGCTTCGAGTCAATCGTATATAGGGAAGTTGAGGCAGGTTGCTCCATGCTAGTTTTGGTTTTTATTTCCACCAGAAGCAGCAAGAGGTTGCATGGTACGTTGGGCACACTGGTAACGCTTGTATTGTCAGGTGCTCAAAAACATTGCGTCAAAGCTTTTAAAGATGCAAGCCTCAAAGATTTATCACCACGTAGCCACCAAAAACGTATCGTTGTTTCTTGATTCTTGCAAAGACGGAAGTGTTGCCAAAAGATTAACCAAGCAGTACCAGAAAGACCTACGTAGAAAGAGTACCTAGTAGGTCTGACGATGGTTGCACATGTAGTTGGGAAGGAAGGCATTGCGTACAGGGGCATCGTGACGGGGATCGATTGAATGAACAAGACTAAAGTCGAAATCAAGGCAACTAGAGGGTTTTGCTGCATTAGTACCGAGTAGGGATAAAAGAATACAAACGTACTGTACGTGGAAAGCACGCCACAAAATGCACTGTACACAAGTATAGGTCAATCCTAAACGAGATCATTTCCCTAATGAGCCAAACACTTTGTCAGAAAATCGTAGACGAAGTAAAGTGCCCTGTCATTTCTGTTCTGACAGATGAGACCAGAGATGTCAACAGCACTGAGCGACTGTCTAACAGTGCAAGAGTCATTACGTATTCGAAAGGTGGTCAGAAACGTACGGCAGCCTTAAAAAACTGTTTCCTTTCCGAATTACAAGAAAACTACTCATGTAAGTCTGTGCGCGACACGCTGTGTTTGAGAAACACGATGCTGTGGTAAGATTTGTTGAAATTTTTCCAGCAATTCTGCATGCACTCGAATAAATGTTCTTGAACTCTCCAGCGACCCGGAACATCTGACAAGGTTTATCTGTTGAGTCTCAAAAGCAAAAGATTTTAAAATCGTAGTTGACATTTCGCATTACAAAATCTGTTGCTGGAGCGAGTGATGCTTACCTTATCAGAAAATCTGCGAAATGTCACAAGTAATTTGGTGCTTGTGAGTGACCTCGTTCAAGTTAAAAGTTTCTCCAGACCATACTTGCTGACAAACAAAGTCGGTGTTCACTGAAATTTTATCCAGCGCTTGCAAAATTGTTGCTGACAATGGAATGCCACGTCGATTGAGGTGTCGGCGATCAAGATTATCTGAGGGAATGGAAATGAACCAGTATTTATTTCTATTCCAACATCTTTCAACAGTAGCTGGAGGCAGTTTTGGAAGAGCTAAATCGTCGGTTTTCGCAGTTTGCTAGGGCTGCCAAACTGAGTTGAATATTCCCGTTAGCATGGTACAGTTTAGCATCTCCACCAACAGCGATGTTTTTGATTATTTTGGAGAAGCTCTTTAAGCGTACCGGAACCATCTGCTGAAACCTTTGGACTGCTCTTTGACGGAGTTACACGCCTGGCTTCCCTTAAGTGAAAGCCGGTTCCGTTTTGTAACTTGCCTGACAGTTTGGATGAAACCCTGACGAAAGCTCGTTTGGACCATTTCTATGTAAAAATTATGCTAACAAACGAATGTTTATATGTAAAAATTATGGTAACAATACCTTGTACGACAACCGGGGTGGCGGAACTGGGGGGCCGCATGGGCCTAGGCCCCTCACGTTTTTTCAGAGGGGGCCTGGCCCCCCACTTTTAAATTTCAAATTTTACCTAAATAGGTTTAAGTAATACCATTAGTATTCGTTCCATTGTTAAAGTAAATCGTTTAGTGAAAAAGAATTTCATTCTAAATAATTAAATTTTGCTGAATCTTATGCGCAAAATGAAGTATTTGACAGATCAATTTCAATTGTTTTTTTGTTTTTGCATTGGCAACACAATTGGCACGATGTGTGCATGTTTTCACCAACAAATGCATCGCTTCACTCTGCACTGACATTTTGGATGAAACAGTGACGGCGAGTGAACTACGCAGAAACGCTTTTCGCGAAAGTATGAGCAAGTGCGTTTGTTGCGTAATGAGGCAATGCGACTCATAAAACCAAACGACGTGACAGTGCGTAAAGCTGTGGTTCCAGGGCGTAACGAAGGAGGCGCCATTCCCCGGGCGCCGAAAAGTCCCAACAATGTCACAAGTACTTTTATAATACAGTACGTTTGCTTCCGAAAGACCTTAATTTCGAACATGGGGGTGCCCAATTTGCTTCCTGATCCGGCGCCATCAAACCTCGTTACACCCCTGAGTGGTTCTCGAACTTTCTGTCGGTACGGGCCCTTTCACTGCACTCAAAACTGTTGTGGGCCCCCTCGTTTTGTCAACGTTTTCTCGTTTATTGAGTAATTAGATTTGGTCGCTTCTTAGGGTGAGCACTGTCTGCAAAGCACCTCAACCGTCCCGGCAAGAAGCAAATTTCAGGCTTCAGCGTGCCGGCTGCCGCCAATTGCCGTCACCAAAATCAAATAAAAAAGGCCAGTCGACTTGCAACATGAACATGTTAGACTACAGTTGTGGTGCGATTAAGCTGAATAATGGCGCAAAGAGGCGGATGAAAACTAGTGGATTTTCTTGTTGGATGGATTTTGGTTTACGCACATTCTGGACCCCACTCTTGTGTAAAACACATTCATGGACCCCACTCTTGTGTAAAACACATTCGTGGACCCCACTCTTGTGCGAGGTTCACGGAAAGGAACGCATGCGCGTAGAAGAAGACGAGACTGGGAACGCAAATGCGCTCGTCGGCGGTTGGTAGTATGTGCTGACTGAAAAGCTGTCGTGACTGCGCCCCTGTCCAAGGTCCACATCACATATTATTAACAGTGGTATATACAGGGAAGACTAAGTCGCTTGTTAGGAGTGCAACAGAAATGCGAGAAAAGTTACGGTCTAAACAGCACAGATAAGGTTTAGACGTGAGCGCGCCCATATAAGCAATGCTAGGAGTGAATAAATACTTAAAACTGCGCCGTAGACTACAACAACCTTCCCATCACATGCATAAGTTTTGGATTATTGGGAAGATTTAGCAGTAATGGTTGCGGTGGATTGCCTGTCAAGGCGACGCAGGGCTGAACAATGACCGATTGCAACGATCAAGTCACCGAGCTGGCTTGGTTGCGCGCGTGGAGCCAGCAGAACTGACCACGGTTTCTACGCCCGTAACCCTCCTGAAAACATTTGCGGTTCCCAAAATGGGTGACGTTAATGTTTCACTAGTTTTTTGAATAACATTTAACACCAAAAAAAGTAAATCATTGTTGAAGAAAAGCTGGTGGATATAAAAAATCTTCTATCAATGTTTTTGTCTTTTGTAAATCCTGCTTTAGTTTGCGTATAAGCAGATTTTATTTCTTTATTTGTGTTCCGTAAAAGTTTGTTACAGCATCGAAGCAAACAAGATATTTGGTGACTATCATTCATGGCCAATTTTAAAGCCGTTTTTCAGGCGTCTCTGACCAACTTGCATTTTGTTTCAGGCAATGCTGGAATGACTAGTCTCCTGCCTCTGTATCTGCAGTGCGGGGTCAATATCCTCGTTGTCGATTACAGAGGCTTTGGCCGAAGTGAAGGTTCACCATCTGAACGAGGCCTCTATATCGACGGCGAGACGGCAGTTCAGTACCTTCATTCTCGAGCTGACTTGGATCAGAAAAAAATCGTACTATTCGGTCATTCTCTCGGTGGTGGCGTGACCGTTCATCTCGCTTCGCGGTCGCAGTGGTGCAAAGGACGAATTGCTGCTGTTGTGCTTGAAAATACGTTTACAAGCATACCAGACGCAGCAGCCCATATTTTCCGGTCAGTTTTCCCGCCCATTGCCTGGTTTCCCTGGTTCTGTCAGAAGAACCACTATGACTCGCTGTCAAAAATAGGCGACATCCGAGTGCCCATCCTTTTTATTTTCGGTGAAAAAGATGAAGTGGTTGGGCCGCACATGACTCAACGTCTGTACGAGGCTGCGGGAAATCCGCGTTCGGCCATTGTTCGCATCCCTGACGGTACTCACAACGACACCTGGTGCTCTCCGCGTTACCACGCTTGTGTCGCGGCTTTCTTAAACAAGGTTTTTGACCACACGCTCGCTAACACTCCGCAGTTAGAAAGGCGGACGTCTCAGCTAATTTGGCAACAGGCAGTCGAAGACGCATACGTTTAAGAAATTTTGTTCGTGCGTTTTCGATTGTGCGCAACTTACATTTTACCTGTTTCGAAATATTTCGCATAGTGGCCTACGAGACAAGTTAAGGCCAGAGTTCCTTCTAAAGAATTAGCTTACAACTCTTCGTTGTGCCTGCTCGTGTTTTGTATCTTTTTACGCGTTTTTATTTTCCGCTTGCTAATGCAAAGTGTCATATCATCAATTTTTTGTGAAGCTTGATTTTCATAGATAAAGTTTAAGAGGGTATAATTAAAAATAAAGACACCGGGGAATAGACGCCGCGGAGGCGAAGTCTGAGAATCTGTTTTATTGGCGAATGAGGAGTTTTATTTTGTTTGCAAAGGTTTAAGTCACTGCTTTACATTTTTTGTAGAGATTTGTGGAGTTATATTTAAACATCCTCGTTGCTGACACAGCTTTTCCAAGATCAAAGGTTAGTTTTTGCATCTCTTGAGTGCACGCAAATTTTGATACGATTTGGACATGCGAAATTGAGCGTCTGTCCGCCTACGACCCTTCAATCATACACCTGGTTTTGCAATCAGTTCCAAGTTTCAGACAAACAGGCTGTAGAACTGAACAATTTGCCCATTTTAGGGGAACTGGACATCGTACCCAAAACCTAGTTGCGTTGTTTGGTGGTGGCTTGCGTGTCTATGGTTATTGCCAGCAGGCCCGTAACCAGCTTGGAACACCAGGTGGGGCGAAGAGTTTTCTGAGAGGGGCCCAAATTTTTTAAACTATGTCCAACACATTTTTCCAAGGGAGGGCGAAAAAATTTTTAGGGGGGGCTTAGCCCCCCCCTGCGCTCCCCTGGTTACGGGCCTGATTGCCAGAATTCTATGATGTAGCCCAGCCTGCGACGCTTAGCTTGTGTCATATTATACAGTAATGCGGTACCAACAAAAGGACGTTATTGTTGACAGCCATCGATTGAGGCTTACGTAGAAATGTAGACTTGCCGTCATCACTGACTTGAGCTTTGCCGCAAGGATGCATCGTTCTTGTAACCGAACAAAGTTGACATACAAAAGCTGCATCAGGAGGAACTTGCAACAGAATGAAAAGGAATGATTTAAACTGCTAAAAAGCAAGCACAAGGAGTATTCATTAGATAGCGTGATCTTTTGTGTATGCATTCGAAATACACTAAACTCGACCACAATAAAACAATACTCCCTTGGAGATTGGAGTAATGTCATAGCAAAACAAGTGCCTTTTTTCATCAGTGTTTTGTGTTTGAATTGTCGCTTCAGCAACAAATATGTTTTTCGTGTGGGCTACATCCAACTGCACAAGCTTTGTCTGGAAAAGTAACTGTCATTTACCTATTTGCTTGACAACGATCGTGGGACTTGAAATGCCATTTGTTGTTAGTGTAGGAAGAACCGTTCTACATCTAACCAGGACAGGAATACGTTTCAGACATTGCTTTTTCTGATGAGCGGATAGCCAAAACAGTCTCAAACACAAACGCGCAGCATGCTTTAGGGCATGGTCTCCAAATTTTCTTGTCAGAAGGTCAAATAAGGAATTGCACAACAGTTCGAAGGCCGGACATCTTACGAAATGTGTGATTTTTTCGGGATAAGTTGCATTCTACCAAATCAAGTTTTTCGTAGGCCTAAATGTATTAATTTTTCATCATTGACAAACTTTCTTTGCGGGCCGGATTTGGCCCTCGGATCGTAGTTTGGAGACCTTGCTTTAGGAAATAGTTTTCCAACCTTTTTTGAAGCTGGCACCCCTTTCACAAAAACAAAGGGACATTCGCACCCCCTCGTTTTGGAAAAAGCGTAGAAATGATAAAAGTCCGATTTTGCAGTGTATTTTATTGTTTAAGTAATCACTCGTAATACATACTGACAACACAACAGGAAGCACTCAGTCGTACTGTTTAACGTTCACATCTTACTGCTCATTAAAAACAAACCTAGCGATTTTGTCGTTGCTGCTTGTCTGAAATTGTCTACTCATACCTTGGCACACAATACTCAGAACCACGCGCAAGTCGTTCGAGGGGTTCAAACGGTCCACATGACACAAAAAAAACGGTCATCACCTAAACTTAAATAACTTTTGAAATAATTAATCAATTCTTTTTATTTTTCAGATTTACCAAGCAGAATTAATGTTCTAAGAGTCTACCAAATTTGACCTTCCAGATGCCATAGACTACTGAGCAAAAGATATATATAGTTGAGGCATATTTTCGGCAGAAGTCTATCCACCCAACTGTGCCAGACTTTCTTGACAATGTCTGGATTTCGGACGAGGCACATTTTCTGTTGTCAGGTCACGTGAACTGTAAGAACATCTTCTGGGGTAACACAACCCCTGAGCACTGTCTGCAAAGGCCATTGCACTCTGTGAAATGCACTGCCTGAGTTGCCATCTCCAAATAGGGCATCATTGGACCATTCTGGTTCGAGGACGACAGCGAGTGGTCTGTGACAATCAACACCGAGCGATAAGTCTAGGTGCTTGGCAAGTTCTGGACAGCACTTGGTCGACGGAGAGGGGTCGTCAGGGTCCTCTAGTGGTTCCAGCAAGATGGTGCCACCCCCCACTCCTCAAACGAATCATTGGCATGGCTACAGCAGCGTTTCCCTGACCAACTGATCAGCTGCAGGTGTGACCCGCAGTGGTCGCCGCATTCACCGGACTTCAACCCCTCAGATTTTTATCTGTGGGGATACCTTAAGGACAAGGTGTATGGCAACAACCCCCAGACTATCCCTGACCTGAAGGCAGCAATAAGAGCGATCCGAAGGGAGGAATGCGGGAGGGTCATCGAGTACTTTGCCCGCCGGTTCCAAATGTGCCTGCAGCGTCGGGGAGCACATTTTTGAGCGCCAGTGAAACAAAGAGTTTTTGTAGTACAGACTTTAAACTTTGGAGATGTCTGCTACACAGGCTTGACCTAATGTAGCTGACGTTTTGTGTCAATCTAAATAAAATTTTGGAAGTTTTTCGATTTTTGGTGATCGTTTTTTTTGTGTCACCCTGTACTTGTGTTGCAAATGAAGGAGGTATGCACATTCGCACAAATATGTTATTGCAAAGGGCACTAGAACAGAGAGGACATATTCAATTTCTGGTAACTTTGCATGGTTAAACATTAGAAACCGAGTTCAGCAGCATCAAAAAAACGATCTCACCATAGTTGGGCGGTAAACATGAAAGGTCAATCTACACTGAGGACGAGCCAGAAGTTGCCAGACGCCAGCGTTGCCAACCTGTTTTCATCAAAAAAAGCCCGAAAGAAAAGCCTACGTTCGAAAAAAGCCGGGCTTAGTCACGAAAAAAGTCAAAAAAAAAACTACACTTAGTCACAAAAAAGCCAGATCTAGTCACAAGAAAAGCGAACGAAACAGACTTAATCACAAAAGAAAACTAAAAAATCCAGACCTAATCACAAGAAAGGCAAATAAGCAGTTATTAAACACGCATAGCTTAAAAACATGTAGCAGTGGCTCCTAATGTAGAAATGAACTTGTCTGTCTGAATCTTTATGTCGCTGTCACATGTACTTGTTTACATTTTTAAGGGTTATACAATGAATCTAATCTTCTTTCCTGCTGTGGCAAATCTTAGAGATCTGAATCTTTCAACCACTCTAGCCTAAGCCTACCTTAAATTTCTAGGTGTGAAGGATACCACTTAATCTTTTTCTTCGTGCTGACTTCATTAGTATCACTGCCACTTGAAGTTAAACTTACTGCACCTTGCTAATATTTACAGTTTATGCGGTATCAGTTGCTCGTTCATCAGTTACGTTTAAGACTAAGAAACTTAGGGTACATAAAACAAGATAACGAAAGACGGAGCCTACAAGTAAAACGTCATACCATATCCAGTAATATCCCAGTTGTGTTCTCACCCGTTTAAGTTCGCATCCCAGTTAAGTTCGCAAAAGATTATGAAAAAATATGGATTCAACTTTCTCAGCAATTTATTGGTATTTACAGCAAATCAAACGTAACAATTTCTCATAAAAAATGTTAAACACGAAACGCTATGTTGCTAAAGTTCACGATTTGATACAATTGTTCAGCAATTTTCATTTGCTTTCAAAATGGTGAGTGAAGGTGAAAGGGGCAGTTTGCTTGATGCATATTATCAATCCAAAGAAATATCTTACCAACCAGCTACGTAAATCTGCGGACAGACGCACTAACTTTTTTGTGTCTGTCTTCAGATATACGAGTAGAAAGTTTACGCATAACTTCCCGCTTCGCACAGCCTTTTCTCACAGCAGCCTCAATCCGTACTGTTGTACGATGTTTCGTTAACTTGGATCAGTTGGATGATTTGGCTGTCTCACCTCAGTGTCTAATCCCAATCTCTGTGACTGAATTAAACGCTTGGCTTTGCCTAACATTGTTTATGAAGTGAATAGCATTATGTACGTGAGTGCTATATGTCTTGCTGAAAAGAATAGTTAGCTTCAGTCAAAGCGTCAATCAGTCTCCAAACATTAGCCTTAATGATCAGCATCTGTTTGCTAATGCAGTTAAAAGCACAAACTGCTAAGTTCGCACCTACCACATAAGTTCGCACAAACAGCTCAGATTCAAGTTG
>JGI24158J21664_10006341_pt1 | contig 15579 bp, 10 predicted proteins | sample Ectturendosymbi3_FD_21664 | JGI IMG/M metagenome (IMG submission 21664)
TTTAACACGACTACACTTCTGATTTTCACTGCAGCAGTTTGCCTGAAAAGATTGTGATTGCTACACCAAGAGTGAAGCAGCTGTTCGTTGATTTTGCAGTAGCATTTTTGGTAAGGTTACTAAAATTTAGAAAGGTATATTCTTCTGCTGGCAGTGCAGGGCGTGGCCACAAGCAAATGTGATCGATCAACGGAAACGCCCTAGCAAAGGGAACATGTTAATATACCTTGACTAAGGATATTCTCCGTACGAAAGTTTTTTGATACTTTCAAATTGCCTCTGCGGTTCTTGAGTTGTTTTGCCGGATGCGGTTCAAGTAGCTGACAGCCGAAGGCGGTGTCATCTTTGCGCAGCTGTGGCAAGTTTGTTTTGGTAAAAATTTTTAACGATTTTTGTGAGACAAATCAAGCTGGTACGAAAGAATGCCGCGCGGAAGAGCCAACGAAATTCAGCTTTTTGCTGAGCACTGGTGGGGAAAAGTAGCGTCAAGACCGACTGTCGCGCTGCGGTTTAAGCTCTCTTTTGAGCTGAATGTCAGCCTCGGAAAGCACTTCTTGTACGGCTTTGAAGTGGCGTGAACGAATCAAAATGTTATTAGCGACAGATGGGCCTAAACGCAAAGCGACGTGGCCGAAAACGTTTTGCTGAATTGCCCACAGCTGCGTAAGAAATGAAGTCAAGAATATTGTTGAGGTTTGCACGTTGAAACCATTACATCAACCGGCTCTCTTCCTTGGATACAAGACAGCGGATTTTGAGCAGAAACGTATGCTTTGTATGTTGCAGATGAGAGGTTAAATGTATTAAACTTTTGCGTGAATATCAAAGACGTGGTGTATAAGAGCTTCATCACGAAATGGAGCAGAACAAATTCTACCTGCTTTCGCCTTTCGACAATGATGCGGACAGATCTGCACGGCTGACTGCCATCACCATACTGTTCGTTTATAGCGCCATATTGGTTGCTGGTGTGATTGGGCATATCTGCGTCATTGCATTCCTACTTCGTCGAATGAGGTATGTACATCATGTTTTTGTTCGATTATCACAGCAAGTAAGTTCAGTAGTTGGCAATCTTACAGCAGCTACGAACCAGTCCGACAGGTGGCGTCGTATTGAAGATGAAGCTAAAGCGGGAAAGTTATTTTATTTAACTCTGCGTTTCATGTGTGAAAATGACTCAAAAGAAAACATGCACGGATTTATAAAAACATGACCTGAGAGCGAGGCCACGGCCTAATAAACCGTTCTTGAGATACGATTACATTTACAATGTTACCGCAAGTGTTTTGCGAGTCATTTGCAATTTTGCGGTGCCTTATTATTGTTTTCGCTCTGCCAAAGGGAGTGGGTTATTAGGTGACGTTGTTGGCCATTCTGATTGAATGGCCAACAATGTGTTTTTAACAGGTGAACTTGATTTCATTTGATCTTCCTTTCAAGTGACTGTATGCAGAAAAGCAGTCACGTCCTATATGTAACAATTATTATAAGATAACGTTTACTCAAAAAGAGTCTTTGAAAAACTGTTTTGCTACAGCAAACTGACTGACACCAAAAATATTATACTTGTGTTGAAAGTAACCGTTAAATCGACACGTTGATTGCACCGAGAATTGAATACGTATTTTGTAGCTATTTCTTAGTTTTCAGCTCAAAGAATATTCAAAAACCTTTTTATAGACTGGAACCTGAGGTTCGAAGTGGCACGCGACTAGATATTTGTTTTTGTTACAAAAAGTTACCAAATAAAAATTCTCAATCAAATTTTCGAAACTCTTGTTCCGGAGGATAAGGTTCCGCCAGTAGTGAGTAGTTGTATTCGTGTGAACTTTTCATGCATCGATCCGGTTGAGCGAAATTGCCCTTACGAATAATTACTGCACTTAGCTCAGTCGGTTTTCCTTACCGAAAAAAATTTGTATTGTTTTTTCGTAACGTTTAATGTTTGCAGATGAAACGCAGACGCACTGCACTGCAAAATGTAAAAGTTTCTACAGCGTGTAAAGTTAACGAGCATTATTCAAAATAATCGATTAGGTTTTCAGTATTATTGGTGGAAACAAAATACCACTTCACGCCCAGGGTTCGTCTATCACTGGGATAAAGAGTAATGTAGACACCGCGGGAGAATCTTCCCCCAGAAATGTGCTGTTCACCTGGAAAGATTTTACAACACAGTGGCTCACATGATTTGCTGAACAAAAATTGCATTCGTGTCGAATTTGTATATGGTTGAACGCAAAATTTAACGTGGGCTAAATGTGAAACTGCATTTCCAGAAGTCGAACGGTATTAAAAAATAAGTTTTTTTCAGATATTTTTCCGTTGCAAACTAACGTCAAAAAGCATAATCATTTTAAAACTGCCTTATATTGATAAAACTTTCAAGTAAAGCTTCACGCCCAAAAACGTTTTGAATTTACGATGCATTATTTTGTTGAGTTTACGGAAGGGACGCTGAACTTTAAACCTGTATGAAGAAGCACAGGATGTTTCTTTTTACTACAATGACATTATGAATTATTTAAAGTCTTGATCCTTAGATGTAGCATACTGTAATTCAAAGTTATAAGGAACTTTGTTGATATTTCCAAGTGCAGTAAGCAGCGCAAGCCATTTGTGCGATCTGGGCGTGGTCTATTTTAGCAAGGCGTCAAAAGTGTGCGCTGTGTTTTGAGTTGAAAGCACTTCTAAATCGTAATACTGCGATATCTGCTTTGGTATAGCAAGCTTTATGGCGTCGAAAAATGATGGACTTTAATCCACCCCAAGTGCATGGTGTTTTAAGTGATGCTATTAGACAATAATTTTTTTAACAAAAATCACCTGTTTGTGGATTTCTGCTTTGCGAACGGCGTAAATATTTGTTTCCTGAGATGTATCGCTTTGCAGAAAAAATTCCAACGCTCTCGCGACTCCCTACGTCATCATCACCAACATAAGTGTTTGCCACATCCTCTTCTTGGTCACCTGTCTCCCCTCAACAGCCTACCAAACCATAATGAGTGTCGCTACGGCCGAGTGGTTGCTGGGTGACGTCACATGCAAGCTTTCTATGTTCGTGGAAGTAAGTGTGCGTGACAATTTTAGCATACGTATGCCTGAAAGTGCTAAGCAAACTTTGTCGTTACATCGCCCTCATGCGACCTGCTGGAGTCTGCTTGCGTCGTATGAAAAGGCTTTGCCAGCCGTGATTTGCGTCAAATTTTATTGATATATTCAGTGAGACCGCAAATCAATTGCGTTGGCGTTCACATCATGCTACTTCAAAAAGTTTACTTGGGCACGCTTAGCGCAACTGTGTAAACCTAGAAACGTGAGATAGAACTGCTGATTGGAGATCGCGGGGTAACACTTGAAACAGAAACGTTCGCAGCTAAACGATCTTCTTTCTTGATCGCTTTGCCAAGTAAACAGGTCAAATCAGTTCCTGTTTCAACCGACTTTCTCTTCAAATACCAAAACTGTATAAATAAGATAGCACTAGGTGCTGATGTTTCTCGCGCTCCCTCGAAACGCTGCTACACGTATTCCTATAAAAAAAAGTAAAGTTCACTTCAAAACCCTTTTGTAATACATTGATATCAACGCAAGATTTGCATTTTGACCTTGTGCAAATGTAAAAAGCGTCTTAGAGCCCTTCACGAGTTTCTGGCGCGTTTTTTGTCGGCGAAAGCAAAGTTCTTTTTTCATGAGATGTCCAGACGAACACTGCCGCGGCGCAGTTTGCTCGCGAAAGCAACGACAGGGGAAGTGACAAACAAAAAGATGCTAATGGGAACGCTGGGCGGTTTCCATTCAGCAGAACGTTATTCGATCGGATGGTAACAAGATACAGGGTTGATGTGGCAGAAAAATTTACGACCTCTTTTGTTCGTGCCGTCGCCCATGTCTTTTGCGTTCCATTGCTTTTTGACGCTCACAAATTGAAATCGGTTTTACGTGTATGGTTTCGACAACAGAAGCATAAAAACCTTTCGCAATTATTCTATTTTCTTTGCCTTTGTGTGAACAGATGACGTTCCAAGTTTGTGGCGGTTGTCGAGGACAAATGTATTGCGAGGACAAATATACATCGTAGTTCCTTCAGTTATTTTCTCGGAGTGCTTTTAACTGGACAAAAATTTCTTGCCATTTTGCCGAAGTACTAATGAACGAACAACGCGGCCGAAAAGTGTCGAAAGATTCCCTTGACCCTTGTTGTTCGATCGTTGGTACAACTATCTGCTGGAAATTCGTTTACTTCTGTTCTTTTCGAAAATTAGCTGTCGTGAGGTGTTAGGAGTGATAAGAATTGGTATTGATTGTTTACCAAAACCTACGAACCTTGTTTTGAAATGCATTAACATTCAGACTTCAGTACGCAAAAGATCATTTGAAATCAGCTGTGCAAGTCCCTGAAGTCGCATTGTTTCCCTGCCGAAGTTTTTTTCCAAAGACTAAACTTCGTTTACTATAATTTATCGGATGTAGTGCAGGCATCCAGCCCGTGATTTTATTTTCCTACCGTCACACTTTCAGTGCTCAAGCGGCGTGACCAATCAAGTGTGCCAAACCAAACAGCACCTTCCTATTGCCGTTTGGAAGCGACATACCGGTAAATATCGTTGCGGCTAGTTGACAGTGCCCGGTTGTTTGAAAACACTTTGCTTGGAGAAGAGACAAAGGACCACCATGGTAGATTGAGGCCGTAGCTTTCGTCCCTGTTACGGCAACCTTGCTTGGCTCGTACGCTTTCGCCAACGCCCAATTTGTCGACGCGCCGATGTCGATTCTTTCGCTGCGGACCATTAGCGCTCTGCTCTGGCACTTTGTCATCTGCTTGCCCAACGGAGCGATGAACGACAAGTTTAATTCAACTGACACCTCGTGGCTGCTTGTGTAAAGTCATTCGAGAGCACGTTTGCTTGCACCTCTTCCAACGAACATCACGTTCAAGTGCTTTATGGCTGATTCTAAACCTTTTTCTCTGCTATCACAATAGAGATAATGCTTATCACTCTAGCTAGCGCAACCCTTTCGAGACTTGTGTGAGACGTGGGCGAATTTTCTGAACGCAATTTGGATAACCTTCGAGTTCCAGGAACGAAACAATCTCGTTTAACGCAAAAAGTTCTTTTTGTTACAGCAGAGAGCTTGTAGCCACTCATACGATGTTAACAGTCCAACGGAAAAGATTAGGTTATAGAAGCACGTAAATACATCTTCTTAAAATAGAAAACTGTTTCAAAACCAATTTCGGGCAATCTCGCCATTTTGTGGACAGTTGTTTCGTACGAGAAAAGTGTTAGGCCAAAGACGCGAAAGTAAACCATTTCTCGAGGGTTTGCTTGCAAGACATGAGTACTCGACTCTGCCATCACTTCCTCATTCTCAAAGTGTGACTTCAATCCCCACAAAAGATCCTGGGGATAACCTCTCTCGCGACATTCCGATAATGTATAATTTGTTCCTTGCGCGAGGTTATGCAGCAGTCGAATGGAAAAAAATGATTTCTGTGTGCCGCGTAACTGCCATCAGACGTTCAGCGGAAGTGACATAAATGTCTTAAGCCGAGTTGGTGTGGGTACGGACAAGTTTTTCAAATTGCATGAGAGAGTTTTGCGCAACACTAGGAGAAGAAATTTTAGAATGGTTTTAAGCTTTTCAAACATGTCGCTTCGTGTTGGCGTTATGTGTAGCGTAGCAAATCAACAGGTCTCATTTCAAAAGTTTCCGGTATAAACTTTTCTTGCTTGGGATGCCGCGCTCCGCTAGTTGTTTAAATATTCTTGAGCACATTGGTGCTTGATCGAATTTTGTTACGCATGCTCTTTCCTTAAAACAAGGGTATAAACGCATTTGTTACTTGTTTGTTTTTTGCCTGAAAATAATCTGCTGCGATAATGATTGTTTGAATGTCATTCGGTTGAAGAATTGTGACTTGAGATTTGTTTTTATGACGATGTTTTCACAAACTGTTCAGTTCGCTATCAACACGTTGAATGATTTGATTTTAACGCATTTTAACGTTGTTTTGTTACAAACAGATCATGTATTCCAAAATAAGCGCAACAAACAGCAACAGTACAAGCTCTTAGTTATTTTGTCCGCTTTCCGAACGCTCAAAGTAAATTCGGCTTCAATTCCGTGAACCTCGACCTGCTCCCATCGCGCCATGCTTGCAGGCAAAACGCCTTGCTCTGCCTGTTAGGAGTAAGTCCCCCTTTTTACCAGACTACCCCAAAACATTCGTATTAACCCCCCAAATTTGCCCCTCTCGGATGTTCATTAATTAATTTTGTCTACTAACGTTTTCATAAACTCTGTATTCGGGTTGCCAGTAACATACAGTATTAACACAAACTTTTTTAATTGCGAGTCTCGCCTAAACGCAATGTTAGTATTGCCATGAGCTAATACGAAAACGCGTATCGTTCAAATCAGTATCGCGCCTCCGTAAGTTACCAGCTTTTCCTACGACTGAAGATGAGCGTTGGTACGTTCACTCACCAGAAATTTTATCAATCATCGTGAAAATAAANCGCTTGTCAAATCTCTGTCCGCTATCCAAGGCGTGGCGAGAAGCGGAATGACAAAAACGCAATCCATGGCGTGAAACCTGCGAAATCTCTTCTATTTGACAAAAAAATGCTGTGACTGCCATTCAGTAATTCTCCCGAAGGACGTTAGTTTGTGCTTTAAAAATGCAATAACGTGTTGAATAGGTCTACTCTGCAAGGGATGATAAGCATGAAGCTTTGCTAATCTTTTGTACTTGTTCTGTGGACATTGAAAAGGGGAGAGAAGCGACAATAAACCTGGAATGTAATGGCATCTATCGAAAGGAATCCTCCCGCTGCAGTGAATCCGATACATATGATCTTCAGTCCAGTGGTTCTCACCCTTTTCACTGAAAGGGTCAACGCTTGCGAGTTTGTTAAAGAACTTCACTGAAGAAATGTAACATAAGTCAATTGACACGTTTTGTTTTATGGCAGAACGAAACCGGTAGCACAAAATATTAGAGGTTTTGTTGAAAGACAGCTGAGAGCCGCACAAAGGGTGCTTGGGAGCCGCATGCGGCTCTCAGAACAGTAGTTGACAATCACTGATATCGACTCACCATGCATCTTCAGGTCTTATTCAAACAAAATGTAGCAATTAATATTTTAATACATTAGTGAACTTTATATAAGGAGTTTGATATGTAATAGGCCACGGTGTGGTGAAAATACGTTTGAATAAGAGTTTTACGGCATACAAGCTGATAAAAATCTAAAAATTCTTCTGCAGAAAGAAAAGACAGGAATTGTCACTTGCTTGCAACCATACTGGCCTAGTTATTTAATAGGGTCGACTATTTCGCACAAAGATAATATCCTATGCGAGTAATTGAATATCCCAAATCTCTTCTAAACCGGCGGTTTCAATGGTCTGGCGAGTGGCGACAAAGCTTTTTTACCAGAATCGGCTGGTTATTTACCCGGTGGGAAGATTGCATCTGAACCGAATAATTTAATAATCAGATTTTTCCGCATTGTCCGTCGCTGGTGGCCGGGCGTTGCCCAGAGAGGTGCACAAAATCTGCCAGTTTCGAACTTAATTCCACTGTGCCGGTGACCGAGTGCTCGTGATCGACCAGAGGTCACCCAGCGCAGGATTACGTGCTAAGGGAAAACTCACGTCTATGTATCGAAGGTTGAAGGTGGTAAGAGTGGAACTTGTAAACGACACAAATATTTAAAGCTTAGTAAACGATCTATTTGGAAAAGAACGGGGTCTAAATAAAGTATGAACGCAGCAAAGTGGGTTTCGGTGAAGTTTGTTTTAGGGTTGAAGCAAATTTATTAAATTCCTTTACTCACCGACATTTTTTTTTGATGAGGCATAAGATGTGCAGTAACTTTTATATTTTATCGTCGAGGGATTGTTTTCACACCAGCTTTTGATGTTGGTGAATTTTGTATGTAGAAAGATAAGTTCCAAAATCTCACACATGGTTGTTTGAAAAATGTGATTTGACCACATATAGAGTCATATATGTATTTGATCAATGGTTAAGTCTGCTGCATCATTCTTGATTATCTGAATTAATTATCTGACCCTCGCATACGGCATCTCATAAATTTTGTCAGTGGAGCATTTCCAATTGTACCGCTTAAATTATGTCATATCTGTTTGCGCATAATTGAAACGAAACCTGTTTCTTTGTTAACATGATTGTGTTATGATAAACCGGCTGGATATAAGGCACACGCGGTCATTCACTTCCTGTAAGCAGAAAGTTTACCCTGTTGTTCTGAATACCAGACGAGCTTTTTTCACTGCTCACTCTTCTGCAGTCAACCTTGCAAAATTATGTGTGCTCTTCTAATTTAACTACCTCATTTTGAACGTTGTGGAAATAGTTCCTTAATTAAAGTTGTGGCCTTTGCTTTTCGTCATCACACACTGGTATTTCACGGACTATAGAAATGTTTAACTAAAAGCTTTTGAATGTAGAGTACAACAATAAACGAGAGTTTTTCCAAAATAGACAAAATCGAGCTGATCAGTTTTTTGCGATGGCGGACAAGTTTGCTTATTTGCTGGACCTATTTTGTCTGCTACACATTGCTGCATAACGATGAACTCTAATGCAACAATGTGCAAACTTGACCACAATTCATCAGTTACGCAGGGCGTACAGAAAAGCTTCTACAGAATTTCTGCTTCTTGCTTTGCGCCGACGCGGATTGTCTTTGACCACTCAGGGTTAGAATGAAATGTAGAGATCTAGATGTGAGAACGGTACTTTTGTGAAACAAAGGTGAAAAAGTTGCGAATTTGTGTGATTTTATCGCCTACCGTAATCATTTTCTTGTTTTTTGACAGCGTCTCAAACCGTTTCTATTTTTATTTGTTAAAGTAGAAAGGCGTCTCAAGAAAAAAAAATTGAAAGGGAGATAAGGAAACTTCTGCTTGTTTTCATTACCACTGTAAAATACATTCGTTTTTGCACGAATCAAGCTACCTTTTTTTAACTTTTAAACTGTGGTTAAATTTTTGTGGCAAGCACTCGATATAAGCAAATACAGCTCATTGTGATAACAGAAAGAAGGGTGTGTGAGAATGCGTAGTCAACGCAAGTTGCAAATTGCACGGTTATTTAGCTGGCATAGCACGCAGGAGGAAGCATCACGTTTCAGAGGCTCTTTTGCTGAATGCGGCCATCACTCAAAACGGCTTGATAATTCGGTTAGATATACTTCTGCCCATGCTCTTATCTTCCTCGCTGTCGGTCGTCGTGAATTAACCTCATGCATTGCTGTGACGTATGCTCGTCAAAATGGGCGACGAAAGGCTACTTTTCTGCGCGTTTGACTTCACTCTAATGCGTTCGTGGAGTCATAGGTAATGACATTAGATTGTAACCACGCGTGTGTTCTTGCAGCGAAACGACTCTCGGCGCAAGAAACATTTTTATCTTGTCTCTTCCGTTCAGCGACACCCGTATCAACTTTCACGCTCACCACACAAACATCTTTCAAACACAGATCTTTCTTTGGCATTTTGAAAAGCTTTTTTACTGAAAAATTTTCGAGTAGAACTGTATGATGTGCGCTGGTGGTTGCACACAGCGGTTTCGTTGAGATTAGTTGTTTTCTAGTGTTTTCAAGCGAATTGCAATTTGAAACTTCGTGTTCTGTGTTTACTGCCTTAAGTAACAAAAGTTCACTGTTTTCTCGGTATATAGTCGAAACCACCGTCCAAATGTAAATTAAGCTGCAGCTTAAACGTTGGACCGTTTTGCATTCAGACACTTGCCGTTGTCGCACAGATGGCAGCTTTGTGTCGCGTTACTTCATGCTTAAAAACACATATTGCTGAATCGATTATCGAGATTGAGTGGTTCGTCAATGCATATGTGCTCTGTCGAAAGCCCTTGCCTTTGCCACAAAATTAATAGATAACTGTATTGGAAACGAACAAGAGCGTCTGTGAAGTTTGTTTTTCGGGCAAATGCATATGAGCTTTTTGTATGTCCTTATAAACGAACTGTAAAGACACAAGGGTAGCAGCTGCAAGTTTATTTTGGTGCAATAGTTTCAACGCAATAGGAAATTAAAGCGAGTGAACGCGCGTGGTTGTTCGACTTCATTTTTTGCTGTTGCCATTAGCGCAGGTACGCACAGAAGTAGCAGCACTCGGATGAGATAACACAGGTTTTGGGATCATGAAAGACATGAGATACCTTCCTTCTGAACTGAATTAATTTTTCATTAGTTAGGTGGCGACACGGTTCTGACAGAATCACGAGGGTCATCCGAAAACGAAAAATCAATAACAACGCGCTAAGCACTGTGGCCTAAAAGATGTGACGCAGTCATGGCTTAGCATGTTGGCTACGAGTTTATCAGAGTGTTTGATAAAAAAAAACTTAGTGGGCAACGCTGTTGTCGTTGATTCGGGTTGGGGTAGTTCGGTTTGGCTTTGGGCGCTTCAACTAGGCGATGCGTCTTACGAATAGCTCTGCGTCGTCTGACGTGGAACGGAATCAACTGTGACGGGGAACTTTTTTAAGATCGACACAAGTCGATGTGGCTTTCTTCAAAGATTGTGGCTTTCTTCAAAGATTCTTGGCAGTCGAGCTTAACCCGTTGCATCCTGTACAAATCATATCAGACTTCCGCTGAAATGCCTTTAGATCTACCTGGAACACCTTCATATCTTAGATGCGATTTCTTTCGGACAGTGAACATTTTTAGCCAATAATCGGTCGGTGCCGGTTAAAAAGGATTTACGTCCCCGTGGGAAATTGTCCAAGCGGTCAAGGCAGTCGTCGCATTTACGGTTTGGCATCTGTCCTAATTTTCCAAGAGACGTTCATCTGTCGATCGCGTTGCATCGCTGAAAAATTGCGCGCTGACATTCGTCACTTGATCCGAGGGTTTCTTTCAGCGCACAACCGTCTAGATTTCCGAGGCGTGTCGAATTGCAGCCGACCCAAATCCAAGCAATTTGCACCGATCAGTCTGTTTTGTGCGGTCCGGCCTCTGCGTGAACTGCACAGTCCACCTTGCAGAAGAGATTCAATACCGCTGCTAGCGTCATACTTCGCATTGGAGATCATTTGGATCTGGGGTTGGGCTCTAGAGCAGGGTTTCTTAAACATTTGTGGGTCATGGACCCCTCGTCCATCCTAATAAAGATTACTGGACCCCTCAAGAAGAACCGTTGCAATAAATATTTGAAATTAGGTCTTAATCATCGGTTTGGTAATCGAAATATCTGCAAAGCCTATTATCCCTTTCGAAATGTCAAACAAAGCCTATTAACCCTTCAAATCACATTCACGAACCCCAGGTTAAAACCCGTGCTCTGGAGAATTGAAAGTTGACCTGATTTGAGCTAAGCAAACGGTATTTTCGCTGCTCTGAAAAACAAACAATTATTTTATATTAAAACGCTCAAGTTCACCAGTAGGTTCTGGAATGAAATACCGAAAACATAAACTCGCTTTTCTATACCAAGGAAAACGCCAATAGCATGTTGTGAAAATCTCTTAACTAGCATTGAACTTAACTATTGTTTTCTTGGAAAAAAAAGTAAATGGCAACCTGGTAGAAATTGGAAAACTTTTTTATTAAGTTTTCTATTTATTACAGGTGGTGTTACTTGGCGTCACAATTCTCGGATTATGCGCATTGGGTGTCGACCGCTTCAAACATTCTGCTGACGTTGGCAAATCTTACGAAGAGCGCGGTGGTTGTTGGTGTCGCAGGATGTGCATTATTTTCTCAATCTGGTTGGGATCTTTGCTGATCGCTTCTCCCGAGCTCCTGATGAGAGAAACTCAACAAAGCAGTGCGCTAATAAAGGATTTGTCGTTGCTGAACACAAATCCCGTTTTGCCAGTCGCAGAGGACAGCCTGTCGGGCATGTTGATCTATAGTCGCGAGGAATACATTGCAATGAGGCAGGCGCGGCAAAGGAGACACCTAGCCTTGGGAGTGGAGCTAGCTGACGACGCAAATGCGAATTACGCTCCTGGCTTGAACATAATGAACCTGTATGCCTTGAATAACGCCAACTATTCTGGGTCAAACGTAGATGCCGTAGTCCGTTATGACGTGTGCGTTGAGGGAACCCATTCATGGGTTGAAGCTTTGCCGTCTGCGATTGTTACATTCGTAAAGTGCTACGCATCCGTTCGACACTGGTGGATGTTTTTGTTTTATCTCTGCATGCCTTTGTTTGTATCTGTCGTTTTCACCGCGCTCATAAGTCGCCGGCTATCCAACGCTGTCGACGAAGCCAGCAACCCTGCCAATTACTGCCCGAGCAATTACAGCGATGCCGGTACGCTCACATTGAAAGGAGGTGACACGGAGCTGGCGCCGATGATGAGCCAGGCGCCCTACCCGACGGACAGCTTGCCAAGCAATCGAACTTGCACAAACGACTCGCTCTACCAGGTCCGATTGTCTTCCATCGATCGTCAAGCTTCGTCCTCTTACATGCAGTTCCAGTCACGGCTTTCGCCGTTAATGTCCAGTGAAGACTTGACCGAAAACGACACCAGTCCTGTGGCGTGCTTGTCGAGCGGTAGCATCCGCACGCTCGGCTCCTGCCACTATCCAGCGCCAGAAATATCGCCGCAGGTTGCCTTATCGCCCGTCGCACCGTCGATCGCATGCTTGTCAGGAGTGTCGGTGCTTTCCCTGGCGATGTCCAATGCAGCCGGTGGAGGGACCATCGGCAATTCGTTGCTACCGCCTCACGGACGCGGTAAGAGCGCGCGACGAAGATCTCTTCGGTTGCAAAAACAGACTTTGAAGAAGGTATCGCGAGAACGACGCTTAAGATCGTGGTACCTTGCCCTGATTGTCGCGTTCTTTATTACCCAACTGCCATTACGCATTAGCGACATCTTGCGTAATGAATGGACCGGGTTTGAATTGATGGATGCTCGGCACGCGGCGCTGCTGAGTGATATTTGTCGCCATTTTTCAGTTACGACGTTTCTACTTTTTCCAGTGGTCACGTTTGTGTTTTACAAAAATTATCGAGATTTCATTCTAAGTGCTAGTTGCTGAGTTTTTTTGTTGTTCGTAATTCATGTTCATCGATGGAACAAATCTACCAAACACGAATCTTTTCGCTGTTGTCATTTGTGTTTTTTTCTTCCGACAAGACGCCCACTGGTACCGAAAGCTGCTCAGTGGTGTTTTAAATGCTACTGAAAAGTCTTTACAAAACGTTTCAATTAATTCAATACAACGTTTGATATTTTCTAGCAATCTCCACCTTTTACTTCATGTTTTGTATCTGTATGTCCTTTTTCAGTTAGTTCTGCGGTAATACACATCTTTATCTTCAAATTGATACTATGCACAGCAAGCATTAATTACATTTTCATCATTAAATCTTACAATTTGCTCCCGACATAGTTGAGCTAACAAGTCTATTAACCATTAAAGGATCAATATGACATAATTTTGTTTCAACATTACGCAATAGTGACGTTTCGTCGAGCCATCTCTAACTCTGAAAACGAGTCAACTTGACTTAAAAGTCACCACTAACTCGATTCGGAGTGCGTGCGATCCGGCTCTCAGTGGAGATGAGTCGAGTGAAAGTGCGACTATCTCGAAATCGAATGAAAGCATCACTCGTTTGCATCGAGTCAAGTTGAAAATTAAGTCGATTCATTCCAATGCTGCCTCGATTGCTCAAGTTGGATTTGTTCGATGCAAACAGTGATGCGTTCACTCGAGTTTAAGTGAATCGTACATTTATTATCAGACTCAAGTCAACTCCGATTGCAGTAGGAGTAAAACGCACTTGCAATTTGAATCATTATTGGTCAAAACAAAAACAGTGGATTACAAAAATGAGCATATGTTTACCACATCCAAATCGCACCTTGAAGGACAAGATAGTGATGTGGTTGAGTGTAGCAGCATCATGGGCATCCGCAGAAATTCTTCCCCGGGGCGGGACGATGCAATGCAAATGGACGTTCAAAAAACGCGTTACCCTTTCTACACCACAAAGAAAATGCCCGTGTTACGGTAACAATAACAAATAATGGGCTTCGTTGGCAGCAATATCCAGGTGTGTTATGATAATTTGCACAATAGGCTATCTGCAGATTTTCAAAGCAGGGTGCTTCTTTTCAAGGAAGCTTTGCTATGGTCTTTGCAGAAATACGCATTGCTATGGTTTTGCTGACGAATTTGTACTGCATGGGTTGATCTTCTCAACAGGATCTTCAGCACGCATGTGATCGATTTTCTGCTGCGTGCGACCAACCAGGAACGAAAATCAGCTCTCAGAAGATTAAGGTATTACGTTTGTTAAGACGCCCAAGGTAGTGTTTTCTGCAAGTGAGCAGAAATACACTGCAGCAGGTGGAGGCGTTCAAGTACCTTGGGGTGATATTTTCGACTGACGAAAGTCGGAACAAAGGGATCGATACATTGACTGGTAAATCAAACGCAGTTCTGCGTGAGCTTTACTGCGCCGTGGTGACGAAACGGGAGCTTTCAAGAACGCAAAGCTTTCAGTTTTTAAATCCATCTTTGTTCCGATCCTAACCTGTGGTCATGATTCTTAGGTGACGACTGAAAGAATTGTCAAAAGAACAAAGGGCAGAGATGGGATATTTGAGAGAGTTCTCGGTGTGACACTTCGTGACAAAAACCACAGGTCCGATATCCCTAAAGCCCGGGATGTCAAGCCACTTCTCCGAATCGAGAGATAGCAGCTATGGTAGTTCGGCCATTTGTCCAGAATGTCCCAGGAAAGAATAGCGAACTAAGTCCTTCAGGCTACAGTCTACACCCACAAGAAAGCGGACCAAAGTTCGTCCAAGGACAAGGTGGAGTGACTACATCTCTGGCCTTGCTTGGTACCATGTTGGTGTGAAGCCAGCAGAACTCTCTGAGATTGCTGTTGATCGTGAGGTATTTCGAGTCCTCCTAGGGCTGCTGTCCCAGCGACTCTCCCCAAAGGAAAAGCGGGCACGAAAATGAGTAAATGGATGAGTATGTACGCCTACATTGAACCTTTCTATTTATGAAATTGTATTTAGTTTGTTTGCCAAAAGTGCATGTCGTATTCAAATACTTAAGCATATTTTGATGGAAACTTGCGTTTTTGTGAAAATCAGTTAAAAGTATCAGCCTCAGAAAGAAAAAGGTGTTGATACCCTAAAGCACCACCACNACACCCTTTCAAAACCTTAAAAAAACACTGCTTTAGGTGTCACTGGTGCCAAAACTTCGCTATTGTTAAATGCATAGTGCATTAAATTGCCCTTTCCCTATCCACGTTGCAGATGGGTATTACACTCGCGATAGTAGTTGCACCACAACCACAAAGTGTGCGTAAGCTATCACAAACCGGATCAGTCAGTAGTCACCAGTGGCGGGTCGTGGTGACAATGACTGGGAGGGTTGTGAAATTTCATCTCTGGTTGAACATATAGGATTGACGCCCTGGCTGTTTAGTGGCGTTTCCAGTCACTCCAGCAGTCCTAATCTTATCAAACTCGTAATTTTCAGTTGTCCTTATTGATACATAGAAAACATTCACTTCAGTTTAATG
>JGI24158J21664_10006342_pt1 | contig 15579 bp, 11 predicted proteins | sample Ectturendosymbi3_FD_21664 | JGI IMG/M metagenome (IMG submission 21664)
CATGTATCCCACAAACAAAAATCATCATAACTTCCTTCAGAACCACACCAAACCATTTCAACATGAAGTTTGTCAAAACATAAAAGCTCAAAAATTTTCCTTAACATCAGATCTGTAGTCGTAGCAACCAGGGGCATGCAGATAGGTCTGGTGATTCTCAGGGCAACCAGCTTGATTGTATGCCCCCCACCAAATTCTAGTATTGAGGAATGTGAAAAATACAGGCATTTGAAATAAGCAAAAACTAGTTTTAACAAATAAACAAGGTTTAAAAATTGAATTAAAATGAATCAAAGAGTATTTCTTGTTTTTGATGTGTTAGGTTTTTATAATTTGTTTTATTCTGTGGGCTTAAGACATCTGTTTATAAGCAAATTTTTCCACTCATGGGCAAACTATGCATTGAGGATTTAGATGTTGCATTTATTCATGCAAGTACGCATCAAATAGGCCCACCAAAAGAAGATAGTACTTACGACATATTAGGGGATAGAGTTGTCTATTCTTTCCCTAGAAATAGTATCTGAAAAAAGTGGTACAACCATGCAGTTTGATGCATTGCCGCCCTTTATATTTTTCTGAATTATACAAATTGCTAAGGATGTTTTGTACAGTAAAAACAGATGAAGGTAACGGTGGCAGTGCTTCATCTCTCTTTCAGGTCACTTGACATACATTTGCATGCTCCCTCAGGCAAGTTCCCATCAGATCCATGCAGCACGCTTTAGTAGCTAATAAGAAACGTCTAGTTCAGGGGTGCAACATTACGGTCGCGCTCTCGCGACCAAAAACGTGGAGTGCGCGAATGTTTTTTGCCTTTTATATTTCATTCATGTGAATGCTGTATGGCAAAGCTTATATGTGTGCGCTGGTAAAAATTGCTGCGCGCTACTAACATTCACAGAAAATTTTGCACCTCTGGTCTAGTGACAAGATTTTGATAAATGCACTTTTTGTAACTGCGATCTTTGGGTGACCCACTGCCTTGGATGTTCTGGGCCGTCGCTTCGTTCATCACCCCTCTGCACATCCCTGGTAACAACGTTGTGTAGGTTTCATAGCTGCTCTAAAAGCATGCGCAATATAGCACTCTGCATGCACTGTGGACGCTGGATTTCCGTCCCATTGTGAGGCAACTATTAAATGGTAGGGAAGTCGGAAAGTTCGCAACTCTGGCATTCTGAAAGCGTTGTGACGCAGCCGTGAGTCAAACCACAAGCGGACGCTTATTGCTGGAGACAGAAACTACGCATTGAAACGTCACTAAGGTTCATAATTGCTTGCTTTGCGAATCTTGATCATCTTGATGAGATCTCACAATGACATTCAACGTTTTGTAAATCGTAATTATTAACATGCGCTGACATTTGACATTTCATAATTAGTACGTAATGTTGCGATTGGAAATCCAGAGCGACATGTGCGCAGAGCTTCGCACCGTGGCAGCAAGCAACAATAGAGATCACTCTATTGTTGCTTGTTCGCGCCACATACATAATGGTGTTATTCTTCACACACATCCCGTTCGTGGTGAACCACACAATCAACGCAACACCACCGGAGAGGTTGCAACAGTAACATTCCGACTTCAATTTGGCGCCCCCAAAGTGCTGCACCCGGGGCAAATGTCCCCCCTTGCCCCCCCTTCGTTACGCCACTGCATTCCGCCTCTGCGGACGCCCATGGTAATGGTCATAATCACACTCAAAACTCTATAATGTTCGTAATCACTTTTAAAACAATTTAAATGATGAAGTAGGCTATCAGTTTTGCCGGGTGATCCAATCGTTTTGGTTACAGCAAAAAGTGGTTCAAGATACGAAAGATGAAATTCAGAAGAATTTATGAATATTTTTACCAGAAGCACTCGCGACCCCCAGAAAAATTGCAAACGACCCCCAGGTTGAAAACCACTGCTATAAATAGTCTCTTTGTGAGCCCGGTGCATTGCTGCTAAAACCAAGGTGGCATCCACTGAAAATCATTTCCTGGGTGGCGTGCAGTCATTTTTTCTAAATTGTCATAAATTTCCAGAAACCACTCGCCAGCACCTATGTTTTCAGGCCTAGACGAGGCACAGAAGTTTGAACTGGTGGGAAGTTGTGCGTTACGTAATCTGCCCTTTTATGTGTTACATCAGACTGCGTCGCTAAGAAGCAACACGTTCAGCCACCCACGGTTTCAATAGCAATAGAACTCGTTGGTCAATATCCGTCTATCATCACTTGTTCACCTTATTCTTATATGAGAGATGCTTTAAGCGTGCTTTCTGTTTGTGGTGCTTTTATATTTTGTCCTAGCAATTTAATTATGCGCCTGTCGCAAAGTGGTTGGTAATTCGCTGCTTTGCATGTGTGACGGTCGCCGCTGCGGCCGTTCGAAACGACGAGACCAACAAGCCATTCCGACGCCACCTTCACACATGCAAGACAGCGAATTTCCAACTAGTTGACGGCTGACCTTGCAGTGTTCACACCTGGGCAGTATTAAAACAAAACGCCTTCGTTGCCGGTAGAGCGTCTTGCGTCTGTGGTGCTTCCGCAGAACGCAGAGCTCTACAATTTTGGTGTCACCGATTCTCCGTCACGGTGATGCTGATGGATCAGCAGGCGCGTCGCCAAGTTCTGGTTGACGGATTGAAGGGGTGTGAGGTAACAAAAATCATGCAGTATTATTAGCGAAAGGTTGAAACAAGAGGGTCATTGCCCATTTAGAGCAAATGGACACTACTTTCAAGTCGGGTACCCAGCACTGCACACCCCCTTTGGCGACGACCTTGCGCCCAGACCTTACGCATTACCGATTTTTGACCGCTCGCCGTCAGCCTGCATTGCGTCAAACCGCACGGGTGTTCAGTTCAGTTTGTTTCAGCATTCCGACCAAGTACAGAATACGTAGCCAGGAATGCAGGGCCAAGAAGTGATGAAGTCACTGCCCCCACAAATTCACACAAAACAAGAGTATACAAATGAAACCCCATAGTGAATAACAAAAGAGAGGTTGCAATAAGTTAACAACACCACATATTGCAAAAATCAAAAAATGCACTTTGAGTTCAATCAAATTAAATCCAGTTGCAACTGCAGACATCCGCATCCCTCATAGTCTACATACAGCAGGGAGGACCACCGCTCAAAAATACGTGGCAGCTCTAAAAAAAATCAATAACGCGGCTCAAGGCCACCTACGCAAAACGACAACAGCAGCTCACTGCCAACGCCGTTGCCACACAATAAATCTTTGACATAGTAAAGATAGTTGTTCGTCCATCAACAGTTTTTGCATGGATATATTTTGAAAGCACTTTCACCGTTAAAACACTTTCACTTTCACTACGGGTGATCAATGACGCTCACACGTTTTCTGCTGGAAGCAACTGTACAATCACAATCAAAGCTCGAAGCGCTCGAACTCCGCACCTGAGGACGGATGTTCAGCATCGAATCCTGGAACTGGGCAGTTTTGCATTTTCTTGCATAGTCAGTCACAAATTTTTTATGCAAGCACCGCATGTTGGACGCTTCCTGCTGAATCGGTCGCAGTGCATGTGGGCTTGTTCCCAAACCCCAACATTATGTGACAGGTTAGGCAGAGATATTAGGACTGCTGTTGGTCAGCAACGGTTGCTGAGAAGTTAGAGTGTCCACCGAATCGTTTGATGCTAATGGCATATCGTGGGTACAACCGATACCTTTACCTCTCGCTTTCCCCAACGCCTCGTGCAAGATTGCCACAAGTATCAAAGCTAGTGTTGTCTGTTGGGAAGCCGCACACCCACAGTAGCTTGGTAGCTATGCCAAGGGAATTGCGCGCAAACCTACGTGGGCGGTCATCATTGAATATCCGGCATATGCTATTGTGTTGTAGGCCGCAGTTTGATTTGTGAAGTGGAAAGGGCCGTTGAAGCAACCAGTATTTGTTTTTTATGTTTACCTTTGATAGTTCAACGAGCCTTGCTACAACAGTACCATTTGTATTGTGTCTTTAAAAATAGGAATTTTCATACTGTTCTTGGGGGTTGTTTAAACCAGGAATTTTTTCACAATGTTTTGGGGGATTGGTTTTTGGAGTGGCATTTGTAAATGCCCTGAGCAGGCCACGCGTTGATCATACTAGGAGTGTGTTCGAACTCCGGCGAGCGACAACATGTCTAGCATCATTCATCTTTGTAGGAGCCGAGGGTTTGCCACAGTATTTAGATTTTGACAGTTTAAAGCAAAGCATACACTAAATATTGGAACAACACTTCACAGATAGCACGTTGTGGCATTTCTTTGTAAAATGTATTGTAAGAGTAATGTGCACGAAAGAAAGGTTTGTCAGCCCGCGTCAATGACTGATACACTTGTTTTGTGTATTCTTTGAATAAACAGATCAAGCGTCCACGATATCTTTGGTGGTTCTTGCTTCTTCTCGCGCATAAGTTTGTGTCTATTTTTGTTGGGTGATGTTGTTGAGTGTTTACGAATTAGATAAATATTTTGGTAGGGTCGCTTTGCGCTTAGCGCACCGCACCTCGGTGCTACGCCAAAGGAACGTTCCAACGGCTTCCGTGCCATCGGGGATGTTGTGCTTTCGACTGTGCAAACTCTGTTCGCTGGCGCGGTGCACGTAGCAGCCACGCCGCTACAATCGATAGCGTTACTTTTTAAAAGTATAGCGTTACTTTTTAAAAGTTATTTTGCGAACTCGAGTCAGAATTCGCTGTTATAGTTTTATGGTAATTCCCGCGATAACATTTTGTAAAAGTTGCAAAAGGTTTCGTTGCGATGTATCAATGTCCAATTGTTACAGATCTCCACTGGAACCAGCAGCATCGATCAACTTTGAACCTCTTCGCGGAGAAGGAGCCAATCTGCCTGTCAATGGCATTGTATTGAACAGTCTCAGCCTGCAAGGCATCGAGCATTTGTGAGTAGTTTTGTAACATATTACGTCAGACCCGAGGGCTGTTCACGTACATTGCAGATTTCGGGCCTTGCTTGAAGCCATAAAATTGGGCCTTCTTGGTTTTGTGTGGAACTGCAATGCCCATCAGCAAACTTCTAATGTTTTGTTGTTGTTGCTGTTATGAAACAAAGTTGTTTGCTGCAGACTACAGAGTGGTTGACTTGTTTTGATGCATACGCCAGGATATCCTAAAAACTAAATGTACAGAAGGAATTGCTTTAAAACGGGCCTCTGGGAAGCGAGAATGAACAACAACTGATAATATGAAGAGATACTTCGCTTTTTCGTGCTGCTGGATTGGGAAACATAGTGATTGCTTGATGAGTGAGACTCTCCAACTCGCATCAACTCATTGGATCACTCTTCATCTACTAATATATCCAGTTGCTGAAAAAAAATCCGAGTAGGAATTAGAATAATTCATTTGGTCATAGCTTAGTGTGTCGTTTACCTGAATGCAGTTGAAGGATATTTACTGAGCGTCCAGCCGTCCACGATATATTCAGTTTCAGTGGTGCTCGACCTTTGGTGGTCCGCGCCCCCATGCGGAGGCCCTCAACATCCGTGGCCCCCTGCCCTTCAATAAAAATGTGGTTTCAATTTAAGGGCACCCAGAAGGTGATTATCTTCACACCAACCCCGGTGAAGGCCTGTGCTCACGGCCCCCTTCGAGGGCCACCGAATCCCAGTTGAGAAACTACACTCTTCCAATCGAATTCTATTCAAGGATTACTGTAACAAGCATGTTGTTCGCATTTATAAGAGTTCGTTTACAGAGCCCAGGGATATGAGAGTGACAGGGAAGCAATTTCAGCTCAGATCGAGGATCATCAAACCTACCTCACCAATCTTCAACAAGAGATCCAGCAAGTTACTGACAACCTCACCAACATTTCGTGAGAAAGAAATCTTTCCTTATTTTCGAAGTTTTGTTTACTGTGACGTCTTTTCACAACCCGTCATCTCATACAGTACTATGCTGCTACATATCGGATCTCGCTCCAATCGTGAAATATGTTTTAACATTTCCGTAAAAGTTTTGTTTTCTAATCAGTGGCAGTGGCTTTTTATGTCGTGGCTGGAAAGTGAAGCTGTTTTAAAAGTGATGTCTTTTGATGATTTGTTTGATTTGCTATCCGTTTATATATGTGCATGTGTGTGAGGTTTGCCTTCAGTAATTTAACACACGGCTTTGTTTTATTAATCTGTTTCGTTGGAGTGGACAGACCGAGACCCGCATGATGCATTGAGTGTTTTTACTGATACCTTGAATGTTTTTCAGCACAATGTTGTGTTCACGGTATTGTGTTGTTTTCTTTTGCTGCATGAAGACGGTTCTTTTCATCGCAAGACATCGGGTAATTAAATCTGTAAATTTTAATGCATGTTTTTGAAATGTGACCGCATGCTCTCGGTGTACCGCACGATTGTCATAGTCGTTACGTCTGTCCAAACGACACGACAGATCACCTGTGTGCAGGACAAATGATACGTCATCTTACCTCGTAGCGTTCCATTGGATTGCTATGAAACCTAGCCTAACAAGAGTTCCCTTAACGCAGTTTTTGCTGAGACTTTGCAAAACGATCGTCGTTAGGTCACAAAATGTTTTAACGACGCATCGCAGTGTGTGTCGTTACTCCACTATTCCATCAAGTACGCTTTCAAACTCGATTCTGTTTGGCGACCATTTCTTTTCCTTCACTGCGATCGAGGAAACAAGTCAGTGTTTGTTGAGTGAACTTTTTTGTCCAGAATCTAATCCAGGGGTGCTCTGCTGGTGAGTTGCACGAGGCCCTTCGAGCTTCAGTGCGCAGCTCTTTTAGCTTGTGGCAATATATTTTCTGAGGTAGTTTTTATCATAACAGTAATACACTCAAATGTGTCTTTCCTAGTATTGGTCGCTTTCTTTTCAGATTAGCTCTCATCATCACTCCGAAGCAGGGTCACCAAACCACGGCCCGCGAGTTTGTTTCTTCCGACTCACGAGCTAAAATATAATGAAATACATAGGACTCCAGAAACACGAACGTGTTTTACTAGGAAGTCGGTTTCGCGTCGTCTACGCATCTTCAGTCCCGTAATTTGCAAGCAAAAGCTTTCGGGTGAAATGATGAAAACTTAGCAAGACATTTTATAACATCCGTGCTCGCATCTCACGGCATTTGGTTTTTAACCCTGATGAAGATAGTTGTATCAACTATCGAAACGTTGGCAAGTTTTTAACGTGTTCTCATGTTTTTAGCGCCAGTAGAGCCTGATTAAAGTTTTTTTTATCGAGTCCTGGCGTCTCCCAAGCAGAAAGATGTTTAAGCAAGACTTGTAGAAAGCGCATGAACTGGAGTTTCAAACACATGCTATGACCATAATGAACTAAAATCATCATTAAGCGGCCAGTAGACGCTTTGATAAATGTTCACGAAGCTGATACAATGACTGAAGCCAGAGGAGTCGAAACATTGTGCGGTTTTACCATAGGTAACAGATGTTGATTTGAACGCCCGAGACTGATTTCAAACAACATCTCTAGATCGATACTTACAAGCTAACCAAATGACATTAATGTTAGTTCGACCATCTTCAAAGTGTGCTTGTAACTAGATGTTTATAACTTTTTTCGTGCGTTTGCGGCTCCCGAATATCTAAGTTATATCATACGCTGCTCATAAAATGAAGTAGGTTGGCCAACTCCAGCGTGACTAAAAGCGATTAGATGATCGCCTAGGTCAGAGAAATTTGTCCGTAAAATTAAATTGACGGTTTCGGTTAAGTTCGAACAGTTGCTCAACTTGGTTTATTAAAGTTACGACACACTCCATCAAACCCCTTCCGACGCTCTCAATAAACATGTCCATCTTGCGAAAAGGCATATTTGAAAGGTAAAGTAGCACTTCATTTATGTAGGTCGCAGCAACCTCAGCCTGGTTATCAGGAAATAGCTGCTATTTTTGTTTGCATAAGGCGCTCGTTGGTGCGGCGCCAAAATATCACTTGCGCCAGATGACTTTCGGTTAGGTTGCCATAAATATCACTTCTGTCGAAAAGGCGCAGTGCTATGGCCTCAAAATTACTATTCCGGCAACAACCACCCCAGGCTCAGTGGCCTATGGATCAGGGCGAAATCCTTTTTCCTTGCTTAACAAAAAAAGGAAAATGTACGAAATCTATTTCATTTTGTGACGCAACTGCAAATTGGTAGAGCTGCCTGTTGTCATTGACCGGACGTTTGTAAAGGTGCTCGACGTGGAAAAAGTGTTGTAGACAACACTTCGCTTTTCACGCGGAGTGGCGCTGTTGCGACTGGTTATCTGGTATTTTCGAGGTTGCATCTTGCGTAAATGAACACCAAACGCGTGTGCCTTTGGCTTAGTGTTTCCAACCCGGGTTTTACCCGAACCCGAAACCCAGTTTTTTGGCTAGTTTCTGTTACCCGAAACCCGTTTTTTTTCTACTACCAGACCCGGGTATTTAAAAAACCTGGAATTGCTGTTGCATTCAAATGTTTGTACTGTAATTCTGATAAGACTGAAGTTGTAAAGTGGCGCGTGTAACGGCCAATTATCATGAGGCACGAGGTGCGGGTTTTTCTCGGTGACCATCGTACGTTCGTTGTTGGTCCGTCTATATTTTCGTTCAATTGACCTATTTCGATGGATCGGGCGTCATTTTGCACATAATAGGTGTCTACGCGAACTTTAGTCATTTCGCTAACCTCATTAATCAACTACCACGTGAGGTAGTTCTTCAAAGCTATGCCGTAGTTTCGTAGTTAGCAGGGGTGTAGTGCTAAAAAAAGAGGTGTGGGAACGCCGTTTCCCTGATTTATGTTAAAGGCAACGTCTAACACCAAACATTGCTCAGATACCCTCACACGCAAAAGCTCATTTATTTCTTGCAATCCGCTGCACGCAGAAGTTGAAATGTAAAATCTACATCTTCAACTAAAGTTACTAGTGCAGAAAGGTGTGGCAACGCCTTCCCACACCAAGATAAGGTGTGGGAACGTCACGCCGTTCCCACGTGTTCCCACCATACTACACCCACCCCTGCCAGTTAGTTCATTTATAAGCTGATATCTTAGTTCATATACAAGCTGCTGTGATTCTTTGCGAAATCGATTCGTTCCTTTTCCGTTTGCAATAACTTTCCACAAAATCTTTGGCTTTCTTTTAGAAGTTACTTTAAGTAGATTTGTAATTACACACATTCAGTTTAAAGACGTTAGTAATTAAAGAAAATCCGAAGCCTAGAGCCACTCCTTATACAATAAGGCTCAACCAACACCAACGTCCAATTTGTATTCCGTTATACAAAAATAAGTGGTTCAAGCACCGAAAGTTTGATCAGCCATTTGAAATTAAAGCACAGAATCTATGAGAGTGAAGACCACAAAACTATTCGGGCACAGGAAGCGATCCGATCACAAATTGTGATAAACGATATGAGTCTTTTTGAGGCTACAAAACAAGGGTCAAATAACCTTAAAAAGATGGACCAATTACCATCAGTGGAACTGTACCATACCTTAATTACATCAGTGGAACCAGAGTGGGCTTTTTCAGCCACGGGACTGTTTGTCACAAACTCAGAAACAGACTGAATGATGAAAGTGTGCTGTGATTGTCATGCGTCAGTATTATAAAATCATTGAAAACTGTGCTTAACTTAATTAATAATTCGCTAATAAATTGCACAGGGACCAACAGTAGTAAGCTAACAATGATACCGAGTTTTTATCGCTCAAAATCGCATTCATTTCAAAACCTCATTATACCCGGGTTTCTTTTCTTTCTCAGCTACCCAAAATCCGGGTTTTACGTTTTGCGGGTTTTACAAACACTAATTTGGCTTAAACGCTCAGGGATCAGGATAGACTTAAAATTATGACAGCTGTTGCCCATGCGTAAACGGTACATGAAAGTGCGGTAAGTGTGAAAACACTCGTATAGACGCACTGTTTGTGATGCAGTTTGAATTCCTGCAACATGTAGTGTGCACTTGATACTGCAACAACGACCAATGCCAAGGAAGCGAAAGTCACCAGGGAAACGTTCGGCAATCATGTCACCTATTTTAATTTTGATGCAGCAAGTCTCCAATTTCAGCAATTTATTTCATACAGCGGAGGAAATTTAAAACGTGTTCATAAAACCGGGACGTTATCTGTATAGCGAAGCTGTCTCGAAAATATGTCCGTTGTGCTAACGAAATTTTGCTGGATAACTTGTCAGTGTCGGTATAAACCTTGTTTAGTTTAAGTCCAGTTTAGCGGCCACATTGTCAACATCTGATTTTTTTCGCCAGACTACATGCCAAACAGCTGGATTACGTTTCAACCAAGCTGAAGTTGACCGAGCAAGAAAACCTTCACCATCGACAGCAGAGATTGCAAAACCTGCTGGACCAGCAGCTGCAAGAATTAGGAGATCGCGAACCGCCGCCTGGGCTTGTACTTCCCGATGTTGAATCCTCGTCAGTAGCTTCGAACTATCCGGAAGTGAAAAGTCCAACTGCAGATTCCTCCAAGGTTCGTCCGCCTTGTGAATCTATTTTGGGTGTGAATTAAACAAACAACTCCACTGACTAAGTCAGGTGGCATGCTGGGAGTTTGCTTTAGGATTTTTCTTAGCGCAAAGGTCGAGACCGAGTTGTGTTTTCACGAAATACTTGACATATTGTTGGCCTACCTGGATTTTCCATTAACAAATACAGAAACCGCGCTGTTTATACATTCATTTTGATGTTTGCTAACAATTGTAGAAAGAACGCTAAACGCGCTCTCACAATAATTTCGTTTTTTACTGACATGTTATTTCACATTTTGTTGTGCATTTCCCTTTAATAAGAGTGACTATTTAACTCGCGTGTGGTAACCTCTTTCTTTATATCCACACGAACAAGCCATGTTTCATTTCCCTTGGTCTTGAAGGATTTCAATTGAAATCCAATCACTTTCCAGGCTAAATCTTCTTTAAAATTCCTGGCTGAAATCACCACAAACAGTTCTGTAAGAACGTCGGCCCATGAGTAACTCCAGCAGTGCTTCTTTAATTGACATACCAATCCAAGTAGTTTTTAATGAGTTACATTAACTCTACAATTGCGAGACAGTGTCTGTTATGCTGCTTGGTTTTCGTTTTTCTAAGTTTAAGTTAATTTAATTTAGCATAAATTCGGGAAACCAGACGGGGTCGCTTTGCTGCAGGCCCCACTGGACCGAGCCACTCCGGGGATTTAGCGCAAAAGCGGTGTTTGGGCTGGCCTTAAAAATCGACCCCTGCAGGTCTCTGAATTGCCTCTCCAGTTGTGTTGGCCTAAATCCCTTAAGGACAGCGGTCTCCTCACGAATATCGATATACGTTGATTGTAACTTACTTGATTGCAGTGTGCTGTTTGTAGAGCTTTGAATACCTCGAAAAGTTTTAAGTATAAAGCGCGTACTTTGACCTATGTTGCATCATAGTTACGGTATTGTGAACGTTGTTTCCATTTATGCTTCTGCTGTTTGCAGTTTGGCCTGGGAAAATTTATGAAAGCATTTGCGAAGAAGACAAAGGAAGAATCAGTGGTTTGTATAACGTTTCAATTAAAGTTGTGACTTTACCTTCGCTTTGTTTCAAGTTACGCAGTGTTGGTAGAAGCGGAAGCAAGGTCGATTGCTAGCCAGCCAGCCAGCCACCTGAAGCAAGGTGGATTGCTAGCCAGCTGGTCTCATTGCGACGTCATTTCGGTTTGCTAAAGAGCTGAAAGTGTGGTTCGCTGACTATCGCAGCCGTGTTTCGATGAAACAAACGTTTATTGTTTGGCATTGTTCTTGAAACAGCGCCGGGGCCAGGGCGGACGCAGAACGCAAACATGCTTTATGCGTGTGCGTTGAACAAAACCGGCGCGTTAAGTCTCGCTGAAAACTACTTATATGGCTGAAATTGCGTTCGTTTTCGCCAGAGCCTTTGAGAGAAATTTTACCTGGGGTACGAAGACCGATACCGGCTCCCTAACTTCTGGGCTCCTCGTTGAAACTTGTGTAGCTTGTTTCTATGGCAATTAGAATATACATAAAACAGCTACCATGCCAAGATTTAGAAATATATTAATTGTTACACTGGCAACTAGCTTATACACTAGTAATTTTGGGCTTGATTACAGAAAAAACTTAGCGTGAGGACTTTCATCCTCCCGAGCCACAGTAACTCCCGGGCCCGGGTACGATGTACCTCTCGTAGGCGCTGGTTTTCGCACCAACTGAAGAGTTGTTTCTTTGCACTTGTACACTGCAATCATCTGCTGTTCGGTGGTCCCTCGTCTAATTTAGACAAGTCACCGCGCTCATAAGTACGACTCGTCACGTTGCGCTTGCTGTCGCTGACTGTTACTTCAAGCACTGCTGTTGTACTTGTGCAACTGATATCACCCAGGGCGCAATCGACATGTCCAAATCGGTCCGCGACCAATCATGGTTCCACGGTGCCATCCCCAGGCCTGAAGCGGTGCGAATGGTTCAGTCGGAGGGCGACTTCTTGTTGCGGGAAAGTACCAACACGCCCGGCGAGCTGGTACTCACTGGCAAATCCGACAACACCATTCGACATTTCAAACTCCTGCGTACCGCTGAGGTAAGAGGGTCCCGTCCATCCTCACTGTGTGCGATGCACTTTTTGCGATCTTAATACTATGGTCTAATTCAGCTTATGTCCAACCTGAATTCAATGCTGAGTTAAAAATCATGTCACTATCTTAATGAAGGCCGCCCACTGAATGACTCTGATCGTGGCTAAAGCTAATGTACTGGAAGCATTCGAATCCTAACTGCAATGGTAACACGACTGTTTGGCACCTTTGACCACTCCGTAAGTTTAAGGTCATAGGCAAGTTAGTGCCAGTGGAACAACAAGGGTAGAAATCAGAAAACTAGAAATAAGTTTCGCATCAAGGTCTCAGTGGACACCTGGAAATCTCTCGCTACGGAGTCGCAGTACAGATGTGATAAAGCGTTAATGAGGACCACTGTATCGAAACTGTCAAATTTAAGATTATCAAAATAAGGACAGGTTCTTAGTATGTAGGCTACTTACGCTACAGCGAAAACCTAAACTGGGCCGCAAAACAGCTTTGACTGGACCGCGGGTTGGACATAGCTGGTCTAATTCATGTTTCTCTCTTATCGTTGAAGTAAATATTAAACCAAACATAACCTCACCTTTTACTTCAAACGTTATGAGCTAAAGTTAACAGGTAAGTTTGCATTTGTATGTTGTCGTCCTATTTTCTGGCATCATAGCTGTTGTCTTACACTGAGGAGAAATCAGTACTGTAGAGTTCAACGCCGATAGCAGTGTCTGCAACAGGAACGTAACGAGGTGAGACGGGGCAAGAAGTAAGCTTGGCGCCCCCATGTTCGAACCTGAGGTCTTTAGGAAGCAAATTTACTGTATCAAGGAAGGTACTTGTGACATTGTTGTGACTTGCCGGCGCCCCCCCCGTAGTGATTCGGCGCCCGAGGAATTGTGCCCCCCTCGTTACACCCCTGGTCTGCAATTAATGATTCTCAAACAGGACCGCCGCTTACGAGCGCCTGCGTGTGGAATTTTAGCGCCAGACGTGATCAAGTACATTGTTATGATTCGGTGCCACACTCTGCGGATTACGCAAAAACTTGTTGGTGCAACTGATCGGTCGCGAATGCACCTGCTTGTGTTCGAAAGAACCTCACCCGGAACGTTTGAACCTCGTGCGTAAACGCTACTGTGTCCTTGCTAAGTGTTTCAACGTTTGAGTCATAAAAAGCAAACGACCCTAAAAACTGTTTACCAGTTTCGTTGTAGCAGACATGTCGCGTTCACGCAGTGTGCGACGCTATTGGTTGCGCCGCCAATCATTTTTCGTTTGCCTGCCGATGAGCAAACACTAAAATCGTGAATGTTACCAACATCTTTCGTTTTCTCTTTGCCCGGTATTGCTTCATCCTGACTGCAAGCCACTGACTGTCATTGTTAAATCCTCGCCAATCAACGCGCGTCAGACTTGATTGCGTGTGCAGCTTGTGTTTTTGAACGGACTTGCGTTAGGATTGGCCGATTTTCATTCGTTTTGAAATACCTTCACGTAGGGACAGTATCGATTCGATGACAAGGCATTTGATTCGATCCTCAGTCTCATTCAACATCATTACAGCAGTCGCATCGCTGTCACCAAACGAACTAACTGCTTTCTAGTCAATCCTATCTGCAAGGTAACTTGTGGTAATTATGAGTAAAAAGTTTTATAGTCATGCATGATGGCAACACGACGTAACATTTTTCGGCCGGAAATTATTTAAAAATTTACTTGAGTCCTTGTGCGCGTTATCACCAAAAATCAAAATGCTGAAACTTATATCTTAACGAACGTGCCGATTGTAAACCTTTTAAGGACAAGTGGCAGTTGAGCCACGATGACCTCGAAATGGACGAAAGATTGGGTCAGGGCAACTTTGGAACGGTGTACAAGGCTCGGCTTAAAACTACCAACGCGTACGTGGCTGTGAAAACGTGCAGAGAGACGGTGGATAGCAACACACGAGACAAGTTCCTGCTTGAAGCTAGGTTAGTCGCAAGTCGATGCTTCCGGTAGTGGATTTGTTGACGGGAAGGTAGAGGCACAGCACAGCCTTGTTTAAAGTCAGTTTGTTCGTAGCTCTGCGTGAACAGAGCTTTTGAAAACCGCCAAGTATCTTCGGCCAAAGGTTTCCAGGTCGAGTAGTGTGGAAATGCGCCAATCATGTGCGCTGCAACCAAACTAGTCGTAATTTTTCCTTCGCTGACTCGTCATGCATGACTTCTTATTCCGTTGACATCATTTCTGACGCGCGTTGATGTAATCATGGGGGCCGCCCTTTCAAGCCGCTCAAGATAATCTTGGTCGGTGATTGCTCGGTCGTTTCCCAGGATTATGTCTCAACGAACGTCTGGCAGCTCCTGGCCATGGCATAACATACAGCAGAACGCCGCAACAGTGTATGTTGCGTAAGTATTTATGTAGATTGCTTGCGGTTTTTAAACGAATTAGTTTCGCGTAACTGAAGCTCCGCCGTAGTGATTTAGTAAATTCTTTGTTAGGGCTGATTGAAGAAAGTAATTTTAAGTAGTTTTGAAATCAAGCTTCTGTGCATGTTTTTGTTAAGACTTTAGTTGAACATCAATTTGTAGTGCAATACACCGCACACGTTTTTCCCTGTTTTCTGACGTTGATTCCCGTCATTTGCATCTGCTTCTAGGATATTGAAAGGTTATGATCATCCGAATATCGTTCGACTGATCGGCATCTGCACCGAGAAGCAGCCTATATATATTGTGATGGAGCTTGTTACCGGTATGTGTGTCTGCTTTTGTCGTCTCACCTGGTCTTCTGAACACCAGGTGTTTCGGTCTGTTTCGATCAAGAAGTCGTTTAGAAATTGCGAAACGCTTTGCTCAACTGCATTCAATTTGCCTTTGTAGGGGTTTCCTTGGTGTAGGAACCTATGTTGAGGTTTGGGGTGTTGCCCAGCGTAGCAATTGCTTGCGAGGAATGACTGTCGTTGCATGCAGAGATGCTGGTTTCCCCAAACGCTACCAACGAGGCAGTCTAGTCGTTGTATGAGTACTGTTCTAA
>JGI24158J21664_10006343_pt1 | contig 15577 bp, 9 predicted proteins | sample Ectturendosymbi3_FD_21664 | JGI IMG/M metagenome (IMG submission 21664)
CCCCCCCCCCCGGATCCGTCCCTGGTTATAATCCGCCTAAAACCTGCTGGGAAGCTTTTTTTCTGGTGCTGTTCGACTTGACTCCCGAATTTAATGTCCCCTATGCGTTGTCACTTTGCAGTTGATTTAGCAAAAATTATCAGAAGACCAATACTTACCTCGAATGTTTATTTCGAATCTGTATTTAAGCACTCTTTCATCTGTTTAATTGCGCTTTTTCACGTGGGTTGCAAACCTTATCTAGAAGTTGGACACACCTCACTTCACAATTAGGCAAAGCTTCTATTTGATAGCTGGACGAAAACACTCTTGAGGTTTTACTGCTTTTATCTGATGTTCGCGTTGTCGTTGCATGCGCTGTTATTCCTCAGCGTTTTTGTAGGTGTGTATCTAAGCACGTTGTTGCAGGATGGTTCTCCGTCATTGCCTTGCATTGTGTGCTGGCGGTCACTACCCCTGCCCTCGAGCTACTTGCGCTCTGGTGAACCATATATTTTCGCGACGCATTTATGAATAAATCTTTTGTGCTTCTCACACCTCAGACTGGAATAACTGCAAGCGACAATGGAAAGATTAGCTAGTTAAACTGGGTCGTGTGTATTAAGCAGTAACTGAATAACCCTAGTAAAACATTGGTAAATGTATCGAGTATTGACAAAGGGAGATATACCAGTTCTGCAGGCGGGTGCAGCGTTTAAAATTATACTCATTGCTGAGTGTGAATTAGATTGTTTTGTGGCGCATTAGTAAAGAAAAAATTCCAAGAAATTTGGGATTAGTTTGTGAAAAGTCAATAAAATGGATTGTCAAAAGCTTACAATTATTCTAAACACATTATGAAGTGCTGCATTTCCATATCTTTGCAGTAGTTCTGTGGCAATAATATAAAACTCAACTCAATATCGGAAAACTATACTGCTCATACCTTGTGGGTCGCAGGAGTTAATTAGAATAGATAACATATGTCCGTACGCAGGGCCGCATTAACCATTGGGCAAACCGGGCAAATGCCCAAGGCTTCACGCTTTTGGGGACCTCGCGCTTGAATGTCAAAATACTCCGTTACTGTGGTAAACAATGCATGGAGTTGCTGTAGATTCTTATTGCGAACAAAATAGCCACAATTTTCGAATGCATTATTTTATTCAACGTTTCGGCTTATTCGAAAATTCTTTCTAGTCTCATCCTCCTTTATCTTGTTTTATCAAGGTACCTCAGTCTATAGCATAACTGAAAAACAAGCAATTATTACCGTGTAAGCTGTAAATATTAGCTATAGCTAATATTGAAACGAGTTGGTGCAATGAATTCAAGTGACAGAGCTATTAATGAAGCAAGCCCAAAGAAAAGGATGAAGCAGTATACACAGCAGTTATAGAGTGGTTGAAAGATCCAGATCTCAAAGGTTAGCTACAGAAGTACACTGGAAAAGATTTAATTATTGTAAATGCCGCCAGATCACCGTCTGAAATGCAAACAAGTCCATGTTACTGTGATATAATAGTTTCGACAGACCCAAAAGTTCATTAGCAAAGTTACAGTACAGGCTACATTCACTCGTACGTTTTGTGAATTAGAGATGATCAGGTATGGCAGATAGCAGAAAGATTCACCTAAGTTTTTGTCTACCTAGAATGTCCTGTTCAAATCTGTTTTTTTTCAACAAGTCTTATTGGCAACCTTGGATTTGGCATTGATTCACTAGCCATCGGGTAGTGTTCTTGGAGTCTTCTTTTACAAATTTGGGAAAAGATTTGCGCATTTATTTAACTCTAATTGTGACCAGCTGCAGAACGGCGATTTTCTAAACTTAAGAAGGTAGAATGAACAAACGAGCACCATCAGACAGAACAAGCTGAGCAGTCTGATTCTACGTAGTATAGAGCATGAACGTCTACGTGAAATGGACAGTACCTAAAACAAATTTGCTATGGCAAAATTTAGAAAATGCAATCAGCAGTAGGTTTTCTGCTTTTGACAATCGACTTCAACATTTATACAGTACTTGGACTCCACTGTCTGGATATAGCAATGATCAAATTTGATGAGTCTAGAGGCATTATTTACTGTCTCTGTACTGTAGTTCTGAGCTGCACAGCAATGTATTCCTTCTTCTTAAGAAGATACGTATATACGTTTTTGGTATAAAAAAAAAGATAGATAGCCCATAATATCCACCAGTTTAGGACCAGGTTCTTCGTACTTACGAAATTCAATATGCCTAATAGTAGTCACATGGATACCCACAGAAGTTGATTCAACAGTTGTTCACTTTGTTCAAGTGTATTTTTAAATTAGGGCCCCCGCGCTGTCAATATGCTACAGGCCCGGTGCCGGATTAAGGTAGCGCGGGGCCTGTAGCATTTCGAAAGTGCGGGGTCCTAAATTTGAAAAACATCAACATCTGCTAAATCATAATGTGGGCAAGGCAAACGTGTTACTATACCTTTACTTTCTGCATGCTTTCTCCAGTTTGCATCGTGACATGACAGTCTTGAGTGTATCGTGCTGACCGCCAGTGTTGCCAGATGGTTGTGACCTAAATCTGCGAAATGGTGTCACAAAAACTGCTGGATTCTGCTAAAAGTGTCACAAACTTTCAGCTAAAAATTGCTGGAAGCAGTGAAATTCTGTTAAAAATCTGTTATTTGAACATGATCAAAGAAACCTAGTTATAAAATACATTACTTTTTCGTCTTGCACTCGCTCTTAACAAGCATGGGCAGAAAATGCCGGTCTTGTCCAACACACTTTTCGGCCCACAATTTACTTTTAGTCAACATTTTGGGCAACGTAACTGCAGCTTACTTCATTTTTTGTATGACACACACTTCTTAATGACCTCTTAAAATGGTTGCATGTTTTTATACAGAAGCACAATGCTCAGCGATAAACAATCTGAGCATAGCTTCAGCCCTACAAATTTCTCAGTCTGGTCTTTGTAACTAGAAATTTTGTGTTACATTCGTGAGCATGCAAAAAATTCTTTATTCTTATCTGAGTGCTTTTGCTATCAGTTATGCCTTTTAAGCTCTCAAGGTTTCGCTATGATTGCATTATTGCAAACTTCGCAAAAGACTTTTCTTGAATCAGCAGGATAGGCAGAAGGCACTGAACCAACTTTTAAGTTCTGAATCTCGCAACCACATAACTTATGGCAGCTTTGGTTTACCAGGAAGTTTTTTACCAGACATTACTACTTGCTAGTGTAACTGAACCACTTGGAAACATCGTGCCGTGTGATACAAACATATTCTACCAATGTTGTATTTAACCCAACGCGCTCACTAAGCAAATCATTTAGGCTTCACCAAGCCATCTAATTACTTGCTGTGGTGATACAATTATCTGCGTGGAGCAGCTTTGTTGCATCATAATAAAAATTCCAAATATTTGCAGGCAGCTGGTTGTGCTTTGTTTTGGTGTTACCCAATTAAAAACGTCATAAAGAAGAGAAGTACATTTTTGGTGAAGGTGTACAAGTTTTCATCTTGAAAAACTGTTGAAACAGGCTTTTGGTCAGGAATTTGTTACCGTTAAACCTGCCAAATGGTTGGTAAAACCCTACTAGAAAATCAGCTAGCTGCTAGATTGAAAATTTTACAGCTAACAGTGAGAAAATCGTGCTAGATTTAGCAGCAAATCAGCTAAAATGACAACACTGCTGACCACAATCTTGAGCCTTTTGCTCCGCAACTGTACAAAAAGAATCAAACAAGAATTTCTCAACACAGACAGCGTTCAGTTGAAAACCTTCGCTTACAACTTATGGCAAATTTTGCAAAATACTAACTTCTTAGAGTGAAAAAAATCTTATAATGTAATAAATAAGATTTGTTACAGAAGACCGCGGGGGTCCCCAAAAGCACGGGCCCGTGGCAATTGCTACATTTGCTACTATTGTTAATCCGGCACTGTACACGCCCCGTGCTACCTTAATACGGCACTGGTATGAGATTATGTTCGGAACAGAAGCGTTTTGAAATAACAGCGTTTACCCGGTTCCGTATTTTCCGGTAACCAAATTTTGCGAAATTTTTTAATATTGCTCACTGGTCCACCCAAAGTGGGCAGTGTTGTATTTTCCACTGCAGATGTCACAAGTTATGAACAAGATTCACCCAACGTAATTATGCACGAGCATTTAGATAAAATTTGTAAGGCGTTTTGCCAAGACAGCTGAAGTTTTTGTGCTTTGGAATAAAGTGGCGTAATTTCAAAATGGGTTTTCCTACCCCTCCAAACCCTTCTTTCAGTTGTTTTATTTGTTGTGATGAATGGTTATCAGAGTAAGTCACAAGCAAAAGTCTGTTTAGAAGCGATTCAGAAGTTCGTTTAGTGCTGAAAACAGTTCAACCATCGGGCCATACGAAAACTGCCATCCGAGAATGTTTGTTTATTGAAGTTATTAACGGAACATTGCCAGCAACAGCGAACACCGGTTTGGGAAAAGTTTGTATTGGTGGATGGTGCGCCATGCGCAAAGCTCATTAGTTGAAGAATCAGCATGAACGAAGTTGCGGTTAAGGGTTTGTACGTTTGAACAGTTCAATAACGCTCGCGTTATTAATAACGCCCCCTCCGTGTCGTGCGACGATTACGCGCTTTTGCATTTAAGGCGTGATTCTGCCGAACTCTATGACATGAACTATGAGATAAACGCGGAAACAAATAAATATGCGATCCTGCAGCACATGCACATCGTAAGTGGGTGGCAAACGGCAACAAAAAATCTCAACCGGTCCAAATCAGACGGTGAATATTACCGGTGGATAACGCATCGAAGTTTAAGGACGGATGATGCTTACAAATTCATAACTTGCAAGCGTTTCCCAAACACTTGTGGAAGCTGCTTATTATCAAATTTCAAAATACTGTATGCTCAATCAGGATGCTATTTGTGTACTTTCGAGTACCGGCACTTGTGTTCATTTGATCTGTTAATGAAATTGCGTTGCCTCTGATCAATGAGCTTTTCAAAGCAAATGTCACATTGCCTGAAAAAGCGTAGAAAGACACGGTGGTTCCTTAAGATAAAACTTAGCTTTAAACTTAAGCGTGTCATGGACACACCTCAGTACACGCGGCTGAAACCTGAACAACATCCGAAAATACGCCAACTACTCTTATATTCGCACCATAAGGAAAAGAAGCAGTCACTAGTAAGATTCGGTGTGCAAAACGTAAACAACAAATCATTTGGCTGATACATCACAATACAAATGACATAGTAATGAGAGTTGTTAAGTGTTTCAAGACATATCGCGTGACGAATATCAGATGCAAGTAGAAAGACGAACGCAACTGTTTACGACGCATTTCAGCTTTGTTAGCTACTGACTTCATGTGGAGATGACGTCGACGCATTGCAAGCACATAGTTGCTTGTTTCTTCCCAGTGGTAGCACCTAGCTCCCGAGGAATCTTCACCTTGCCCTACTTAAAAGTGTACGTAACAACGTAGTCGTACAAGCACGCGAATTCGTTGGAAGCTTCACTATTTACAGCAATATAAGTACAGACTTCTCCATTCCGAGTGTCCTCTACTTAAGGTGCAAATACTAAATGATTTGTAACATCTATTTATAAAGTGGGAGCTTTGTATTTTTTGAAAATGCCGTGTTACACTGCCTCTCAGTAGTAACTGCTAATTCTGCAAAATTGGATTTGGTTATTTTTTAGTGAAGCGTGTTGAAAAGGTTGGCAGGAAAACAACTAGTAAGGAGAGCCTTCTTCCATGGTGAAGTCGTTACAATAAAGAACAATGCCACGCAGAATGCCGTTGAGATGGCGAAGAACCGAACTTGATACAACCAAAAGTCTACTGCCTCGTGCACGATGATGATCAACTTTGATTTGTTAACATGCGAAGGTGAAACGCGTCCATTCTTGAAATCGAAATAGGGATAGTGACATGCGCAGGGGTAGCGAACTGACTGTTGCAAAAAGACAATCCAGTTAAAAACGCTAGATAGAGTGAAGTTAAATTAAAGTTGCACAGTGTAGAAATGACTGACATATTGTTTCCACTTGACGTGAAAACTTGTTGTTACAGCATGAAATAGGAAAACATTTACAGATCTTGTCACAGTGATATCTATTTTCAACAACGTAAAAAGTGAGTCACTGCAGTCGCGGGTTACAAAACCTTCCACAGGGAATCCAGCGTGTGTCCTGGCTTAAGGGGTTCAATGGCCAAACCAAGCTCACGCGAAAAGACTGGTGTCACATTTTTCTGCTCTTCGGCGTCCAAACTGGTACCATCAGCGTAATACGCAACGCACGCATCGGATTTAATGCTCGTGTCGATTTCTAGATCTTCGGTAACCGGAACCTTGATCAACTGTCCGTCCTCTGGTTCGTCAGCAACCTTTTCATAGTGAAGTCGAAACTGGATTGGTTCAACTACTGTAGTTATCACTTGACACATGAAAACAACTGAACACGCACAGTGGGCCATGCCGAAACTCTAAGAAAACATTCTTACTCGAAATCAGCCAATGGAGTGGGATAAACACGATGCGTTGTCATAGGCGCAAATGTCCCAGTGCTTATTGCAAGTTCATCTAATTGTAATAACGAAAGACTCAGCAACGGGACTTGTTTGCATCATGTAGCACAATGTAACGTACATTCTAATATTTAGCAAACTTCACCTTCTGACGTAAAACTTTGGATGCATGTGCACCGAAGAAGTGTAATCTTACCTTGTTAAGAAGCTTTTCATGCTGTACGCCGTAAATCGGATTGGAACAGTACACACGGTGGAGACTTTGAATTTGCTTCGCTGTGTCTTGTAATTTTTCGATTGGATCAATGCGAAATCCAAGCACATAACCGCCGCTTTGCCACGTACTTTCGATGACCATAGCAAAACCGAACTTTGAATCTCTCACTTTGATACTTTTCTGTAAATTTTCAGAAGGTAATTTTTGGTTAACCTGCCTCACACAAAATGAAATTCCAAGTGACCAATAGTACAGCGTGAAACCTGGAAGTCTGCCCAGTGTAGATGGAATCACATACCACGTTTCGAAAGGTCAATCAGCAGTGAGTGGAACGCGATGAATCATGGCAAAAAAAACATTCTCCGAGTTCAGGTTGTTTTGATGACAAGGGGTAAAAACTGATTGCTTAACCCATGCCGGTATCATCAATGATAGGATGAGATAAGACCTATTACTACTAGCAGACCTTTTTACGTAACACAAGCGAAAACACGAACGGACAGCATGCGATTCTTAAGTGCAGTTGTCGCAGCAATTACGACCTCGTGGAGCTAACTAGTTTCTTTTTGTAGCGTAAGTCTGATTAGCAGTCAGAAGCGTGGGCGATGCGCATATCACTGCAAACCTATATTGAACCATAAACAAACAAGCTTAATTTCAAACAGTCTGCGTACTAACGCACTTGACCGCACGCGTGGTCAAAGTTTTTTTCTATGTAAATTCATGGCTTAAATGTATTCGGCATGCCTTACTGAGGGTTTCGATGTTGATTCTTCTTTAATTTGCAAATTCTGTTTGTTTTCTTGGAGCTGTTCAAACCTAAAATGATCATGGCCCCTAACGTTTGGTTGAGTGAACAATGTTTTTTGCGACCTCAACAGACTACATTGCATGTAGTTAATACCATCATGAAAGTGACAGGTCTAGACCTAGCCTAGTCCTGGTCAGTCAAAGCAATCCCGTTTTTTTTTCGTTGAGACACTTGGGTCATTTGTCCTAAATAGCTTAAAACTTTCTGTAATCTTTCGTTTTCTGACATTTTTTTGACCGATTTAACAACTTGTTTTTCGGTTATTTAAAAAAAATTCGGTCAATGACCGAAAAAAAACGGATGCAATCGGACGTTGTTTGTTTGTGATGTCTTACTTGACCGGCTTCACCTGTTGCTCTGCAGGTCAATTACGAGTTACTTCGTCGGTAAAATCTCTACTTTTGCAAAAATAGCGATTTTGTGCCAAACAAACATTTGGAGATCATCGCCCTGGAGCAGTGATCGACCGTGGCCCCGGCCGGGGATTTCGGTTTTGCCGGGGCCCGGCCCCGGCCGCGGCAATGAAAAAATTTTGCCGGGGGCCGGGGCGAAAAATACATAAAAATTTAATGAGTGAACGCGCAAAATCAGCAGATTTTCTCTCAAGATTCTCACTCATGCATATGGTTTAGAACTACATTGTTTCAGTTGACTCAACGACAGAGTTAGTGCAGTGTGCTTTCCTCCATTCGTACCGGTAATTGAGTCACTCGCGACAGGAAATGTTGGGATTGAGAACAAAGTGCCTTTTCACTAAAATGCCAAAATCAACACACTCTGTTAATTGTCATTCAACTTTCCCTGCCGAAGTTCTCGTTCCTTCCCATTGCGTCGTTCTTTTGTTATTCAGTTGAAACCATGTTTGAATTCTTGCTGGCGCGATCAACTCAGTTTGCAGATCTTACTGAGGCACATTAATTTCGTCGTCATTGTAACGGCGTTTATCGCGATTCAAGGCACTGTTAATATGCAACAAGTAATCTGTGACGGACGTGTACATTTCTAGCCGCAAACTTTCCACAAGTACGATAGCATTAGTAACAAATGAAGGGCAGAAGAACGTGCAACGTCTGATCATTGTCATCGCCAGGTCATGCAGGCTAGGTCATGTAATGCAACGTTAATGTGTGAGCATAGTTGTAGAAACGCGGGTAAAATTTTCTTTTGCATTGTTTGTTTCGCAGTCAGGAGCAAGAAGCGTCAATGTCTAGGTGATCAGAATGAATCAAAGCTTACTGCGACTTCATTATGCATGAGTGTCGAGATGTTATAGGTTAGACAACAGCAAAAACATTGTTTGCTATTTCCTTAGAGTTTTTGCGTTTGTTTCTCTGGTGGCATACTTACATTAAAAGCACGGAAAACTCTTGCATTCCATACTGTTGTTTAGGATGAAACACAACACACACTCGTTCGTTGTCCATTCCGTGGGCAAAGCAACGGAAATGTTGGCGCAAAGTTAGCACGTGTGTGCAGAACTTGCCCCGGCCCCGGAAAAATACCCGGCCCCGGCCAAAAATCCTGCCCCGGTCCGATCACTACTTGGAGTCAAGCAAATATCACGGCAAAACTGTTGGACAAAGAAAAAGTCAATAGCCAAAGTTTCAACAGCATTCAGTAAAAGCACATACGTTAACTTTTGTGATAAAGAAGTTTTTTTGGGATGTATGAACTACCTTTAATTGTAACTGACTTTCAATTACCTTCGTCCACAAAGCATTTAATTCTGAGAAGCTTGTTTATTGCATCTGTTTCAGCTCTCTTGGTCTGCCGCTTTGGCGTGGTAAAGAGCTTGCATACGACTGCGACCCTATAAGCTATGCTTGCGGGAGTTTCACTCCTGGCAGGATCACCCATGCTGGACAGGTCAAGGGGCAGAGGTCAGACAAAGCGCAGACCGCAAATAGTCTTCCTGGCAGCAAAGGAAGGCTGCTGCAGTAATAGCATGCCACTAGTGCTGTGTTCATGTCGGTGCAGTGCAGTTAAATATTTAGAAAGGTGTATCTTATATCTCTGCCTATCTTATTAGTCGTTAGGCCTGCTTGGCTACTGCAAGGCAATCTCCGATCATTCCGGCCGTCACACCACGCGTTCCACCGGACCCATTGGCAGATCGTGGACTTCACGCCCACGTGGAGGCCGTTGCTGCCCGGCTTGCGTTCTAGGAGGTAGGCGCACCCAGGTCATCATCCTACTACTGCTCTCCTGAATATCGCTTGTTGGAATGTTCGTTCACTGAGCGCACCTAATGATGTGACTCCCACTCTCCAAAGAAATCAGCATTAATTGACTTGCAACTTGCCCATTTAAGCATTGACATATGCGCGCTCAGTGAAACCTGGCTCACTGGAACCGGATCAATCCGAGAAGACCACTACACCTTCTTTTGGTCTGGCTACTCTGGTGGATCGCGATCCAGGCACGGTACGGGTTTAGCCGTTAGAAATTCCCTGCTGCCCTACATAGAGAACCCGGTTGTGTCTCACCTTGCCTCATGAATTTACTACTTAAGCTTTCCACTGGCTACCTCACTGTTCCGTCAGCATATGAACTGACCCTTGCTGCCTTGTCAGAGGTAAAAGATGGATTCTACGATCGGATCTATTAGATTGATCCGGCCGGGCGACCGGATTGCACTTGCGGGTGACATCGATGCCCGTGTTGGTTCGGACTATGCCTCCCGGTCTGGCACGCTTGGACCACATGGAGTGGGGAATCTGAAACGAAAATAGACAACGACTGCTTGAGCTCTTCTTTCGATCACTGTCTTTCAGGCTACACATATTTTGCTGGCTCCACGAGTGCCAAAGTCACGTGGATGCACCCTCTCTTCCTACAGTGTCATCAACTCGATCACGTGGTGGTGAGAACAGAATCTTAAGTCGGGCTTTTCTGGTCGGGTTCGGGCTAAAGTTTGTCAAAATTTTAGCGCCTGCACAGAAAACTATTTTATAATGTTCAGAGTAACGATTTTTTTCTTTCGTGAGGTACATTTGTTGTGCTCACCACGATGACTTCATTGAGTGAGGTGGTTGTGACTTTTCCTCAGCTAATTCTACTTGCAAATGCAGCTGCATTCTTTTATTCTCTGCACAGATTAGTCTCATTCTTTTATTCTCTGCACAGATTAGTCTCATCTTTGAGAAGGCGACAGCAGTGAGGAAATTAGCACGCGTTGGTGTTTACTTCGAAAAGATCAATCACACGATTCTTGGCTCGTTTTAAGAAACGATGGCCTACAAACCGGCTTTTCATTCTTATAACACTATCCTAGATGTTTCTCTTATGGCTATAACGCCATCGTGAATAGTTTCATGACAGCTTCTTTTTTTTCTTGACCAACATTACATTCCACAGTATTGGCGTTGACTAACAAGTCTGTGCTTGTTTAAGCTAATGTGTCAAGGTGGTTGCTATTCTGGGTGTGATAAACCGTGTACCTGCAGCTATACCCGTACCACACTACGTTTTTTGATACCGCGCAGTTGTGCATATCTTGACTTAGGCTACTCGGTAAATTTGGCTTTCGTGCGGGCCTAAATCGGGCTTCGAAAATAAACGTTGGTCCAGGTTCTGGCTTGTGATTTCGGGCTTAGGCCTGGTTCGGGCTTCAAAATGAAGTCAGTTTATAACTTTGGGTGAGAAGGAGACAGCTGAACGAAGTCAGTCACTGTCGCAACGTGCGTTCTGGGGACTACAACACAGATCGTGCACTAGTCCGCTGTAAGCTTGCCTACGGTCTAGAGAATTTCACTTGTCTCGCAGCAGACCATCGACTTCTCTGCAATCAAAGACCCTGTCAAAGCAAAACGATTTCAAACTTTGTTCTGCAGCTACTTCAACTCATCCTCTCCTGCTCCCAAGGATCACGAAGTCGCCTGGTCAAATTTACGCACTGCAGTCACAGATAGTGCTGTTATTGCTTTCGGTCGCCCCTCAAGAAAGCAGCCGGACTGGTTTCGCGACAGTGCCAACCTGCCCTTACGAGCACTTGAGGCAAAACACCCGTTATGCCAGATTACGTCTAACCACCGCAAAAAGTCATGTGCAACGACTCAGGCGCGCAGCTCTGCATCGCTACTGGATTCGTCTCAGGCGACCCATTCAATGCTGTGCAGACACTGGTGACCTCCGTAGATTGGCGTAGCCAGGGGGCCATGCCCCCCGGAAATTTTAAGCATATCTAATCAATTTGTGCTTTGAGAAAAAGCGTCCCAAACAAAAATAATGCTGCTCGCCGAAAGTCACACATTTTCGCCCCCCTCAAATTTTGGTCTGGCTGCGCCACTGCCTCTGTGGCATGTACTAGGGCAGGGGTCTTTGGCCACATGTGGACCGCGATACTCATTGGGAATTTTCAAATAATTAACAATTAAGTTATTTAGTTTACTCACGGGTGTTTAAAAGTGATCGACTAGCGAATGAACAAGTTCCTTTTAAAGGATCGTAGAGACAGCTAGAAATGATTTGCCTACAACTCACGATACCTTTCGCAGGAAATAAGATGTAAAAGCTGTTTCTAGTTAGGTTCAATACCGCCATTGTTCCGTCAGCGTCATAATGCGGCCGTAGGGTTACTTTATATGTCCTCGTTTGGCCCTCGGAACAACTTGAGTTTGAGCCCCCTGTGCTAGGGTATCAACGTATTGGTCCAACATCCAAAAAGGCTGCCACTGTTTCATCTGAAGACGGTAGACCAAGCAGCGACCTTGCAAAGCAACTTGATCGATGGGTAGACCACTTCAGCTCCCGGTATGATAAAGATGTGGCTGTGAAGCAAGAGGCAACTCGTGCATTGCCACTGACTCTCCGCTTCACAAGCTGGACGTCGACATCCCTCTAGGCTCGGTGAAACATGCAGTCAAACTGCTGAAAAGCAACAAAGCTTCGGGAGCTGATGGCATACTTTGTGAAGTCCTGAAACGTGGCGGTGAAACCCTGGGTACACGACTGTCTCGAGACTGAAACGGCCAGACCGGAACGGCTCAGACCGAAAAGTCCTGTTCCGGAAGCCCTACTGCCGTGCTGCAAGCAGTCTTTGAACCATGCTGGCGGACCCACTCTCTTCCCCGGTACCACAAGGATGCTAATATTTTTACTTTGTACAAGAACAAAAGAAGTCGACAAGGCTGTAACAGTTATCAAGGAATTTTGCTGCTTAATGTTGCCGGGAAAGCTTTGGTTCGCGGGTTCCTAGGCTGCAAGTCACCGCATACAAGGTCCGGCCGGAGAGTCAGTGGGATTTCCGTGCATCACACTCAACCAATGACGCGGTGTTCTCATTAAGACAACTTCACGGAAAATGCATCGCGTCCTCTATACGTGGCGTTCATAGACCTGACCAAAGCTTTCAACCTTGTTAGTAGGTATCCTGGTTATTCGCGATCCTCAGCCGATTTGACTGCCCTGAAACACTGCTCAGCATCATCCTGACGCTCCGCGACGGCATGCATGCAACTGTTCAGGTCGATGGCTCGACATCTCATCGTTTTCCGATCAAACGTGGCGTCTAGCAGGGGTGGGTCCTTGCTCATAACCTCTGCAATTTTCTTCACTGCACTACTCATGCGTGCATTCCCGAAGCCATCTGGAGCATCAATACATTGTCGCACATCTGGTAAATTGTTTAACCTTTCCCGCCTACGTGCACAATCGAAAGTGAGACAACTGTTTATTCGAGAACTGCTATATGCAGACGACACTACCTTCGTGGCAAACTCCACATCCACCCTTCAAAACCTCTGCAGGTCCTTCACTAGTGCTTGCGCAGAACTTAATACTACTATCAGCCTGAGAAAAACCGTGGTCCTCTCTCAAAGACCTAGTTCTACCCCGCAAATCAGCATAAACGGAGCTGTGCTGCAGATAGTAGACAAGGTCTGTGTTATCTGGGGTCGACAGTCGACAACACAAACTCCCTGAAATCGGAGCTTCGTACAGGGAAGGCCGCGACAACGTTTAGTCCACGTGTTTGGTCTTGTGGCGACCTCTCCATCAGAATAAAAACCAGGTGTACATGGCCTGTATGGTCAGTGTGCTTCTCTATGGTTAAGAAACGTGGATAACGTATCGGCACCAAGAACGCCGCCATACCGCTTTTCACCTGCGTTATCTTCCCTCTATCTTGGGGCTGTTCTGGAGAGACTGCGTGCCTAATACCTCGGTTCTGCAAGAGACAGGCTCCTGCGACCTCATAACCATCATCAGACATCGACGTATGGGCTGCTCTCATGTGTGCGGGATGGAGGACAACCGCTTGCCTAAGCAAATTCTGTACAACGAGCTACCAGCTACCCAATGCTCACCGACTGACTGGGCGTCCAAAACTGCGTCTTCCGAGGCCTGTTAAAACTTAAACAGTCTGCCACTGAAACAGGAAAACAAACGGCCAAAAGTCATTCCTGGAGGATTGTGAGTGCCGCCGTGCCCATTGTCGCGAACGACGGGATAGGCTATGATGATGATGATTCTTCAACGTTGAGAATAAAAAAAAAGGAAGAATCCAATTTTACATTTTCAGAAAAAGTTTTACTTAAGGGTTTGTATCTCTGCACGGGTGTAACATAGCACAGAAGACAAACCCAATGCAAGTAGACCTCAAAGTATAAGACCAATTTTCATGGCAAATGGGCACACACTAATTTGACGCTCTTGGCGGTCTTTTTTCACTGCCACCAATGACTATGACTGACATCAAAGATGTACTAAGATGTTACTCGCAACCGGTAGACCCCAACAAGGAATCTGAGCACACGCATAACACCTACTCACAATTTGCAGGTAAGGAATGCTGACATTAAAACTTTCGTTCATGTTTGCATGCCACACTACTCGGATGTTGGTTATGAAAAAAGTTCCCAAATTTCCTTGGTCACTGGATAGATTCCAGACTCCATTGACTTTGTCATATTGCTCTTCCTGTAAATACGTTATAGGTTTTAGCAACAGATACAATTTGAGAGAATGCTATCTCCACATCAACGCAAACAATATTGCAGATTTGTAATTTTCTGTACCAGTGGCAGAAGCTTTAGCTGCTTATTTTGTATCAATGCACCACGCAACTTCAAGTCTCGGTAAAGTTTTGTGGAGTCATATGCCCTGCAAGAAAAAAAATATATACCAACTGGCCAGAAGATAAGAGTCACTTGCTATTTTTTACATAATTGGAAAAAGGTACAGCAGCGTCCTTTGAATTACCAGAAAAAATGGCATTTAAAACTGCAACTTACTTGAAAACAGCAAGGACAGTGATAAACAAGCTGGTTGTTCCACTGTTTTCATTGGTGAAAATGAACTCAAAACGATTATTATTGCATTTTGTAGATACACATAACGACTCAGTAGCACCTCGAAGTTTCTGAAATGCATCAAATTAGCAAGGTTTGTGACTCAAAAAATGCTGCACAGTTATATTACAAGGCAAATACTTACAGAATTCGCTCTTTTCGTAGTGATGTTGAGCACGCACGAATAACCAATAGCTGTGAAAAGAACCACATTGCAAACCAAATTACCATCAGCAAAGTTAGTTTTAAATTTCAACATTTCAAGATTGTTCTTTAAAATTTTGATGCTTTGCAATTGCAATGCTGTACTACAAAACAAGCTCAACTACTATTGGTTGTAAAGCAGAATGGTAAGCATTTCTACCAAAGACACCAACTGTCTGTTGTGTACTTTCAAAAGTCATATAATTGATCAAAAATACATCACCAAGCAACAAGAATAGCAAACAAAAAATAACCTCACAGAATTTTCACAAACCGTGTTATACTGTCATTTCGTTTCACACTAGTTGTTTTTTCACAAATCTGATCCCAAAAAGCAAGTTCATTTATATGCAAATACAGGGTGACCCAAAAAGATGCGTACCCATATTTTGTTCGATAAAAAACCCATTTTTAAACGAATGTCTTTTCTGTTGCAGGACGTGATAGGCGAATCTATGGATGATTGTTTGCAGCTATAGTTGCCCCAAAAATGTCTTGGACAAATCAGCAGAAGATATTCTCCCTGGAGACCTATTTTGCAACAAA
>JGI24158J21664_10006346_pt1 | contig 15574 bp, 13 predicted proteins | sample Ectturendosymbi3_FD_21664 | JGI IMG/M metagenome (IMG submission 21664)
GCCAAGCGTTCATAGCGACGTTGCGTTTTGATCCTTCGATGTCGGTTCTTCCTATAATCGTGAAGCAGAATTCACCAAGCGTTGGATTGTTCACCCATTAATAGGGAACGTGAGTTGGGTTTAGACCGTCGTGAGGCAGGTTAGTTTTACCCTACTGACGAAGTGTTGTTGCGACAGTCATTCTGCTCAGTGCGAGAGGAACCGCAGATTCAGACATTTGGTTCATGTGCTTGTCTGACAAGCCAATGGTGCGAAGCTACCATCTGACGGATTATGACTGAACGCCTCTAAGTCAGAATCCCGCCTAGAAGACGACGACGCACTCGTGCCCCGCCGGCGATGGGCACAGTCAGACGGCCGTTGGGCTGTTGCTGGAGCCGATATCCTACCTTACACGAGCGCGGCAAGGGCCGATCCCTAGTTGGTGCATCCTCCTGTTCGAAAGGCGGGGTGCTCAATCATTCGAAAACGATCTAAGTGAAGATCGGGGTACCGTAATCACCAGAGCAGTCTTTTCACTGCGATTTGTTGAGAGAAAGATCTATCGATTTGTCCGCCTGAGGCGGGCGCAGTATATAAAGCAAAAATCGTTCTAATCTGTTTCAAACTCTGCTTTACGATGATCCAATACACACCATATTTTGCTCACTGGCATCTGGTTACCAGAAAACTGAATTTTAAGATCCTTTAGGATTTTTACTGAAATTTATAGTCCAATTAATAATACTGGAGAGGAAGTCGAAGAGATTACATCTAGTTTTGATGTTAGTATCAGGCCCTGCGCACGATTGAGAAGAATGATATTTAGAAAAGACTGAGAGTGATAAACTTGTACATTCACCGTTCTTAGGCGAGCGCAAGGATGTAGCGGGGAGGGAGCGCTTGTTAACGGCGTTTAAGCATACGACTTCGCTTAGTTTGCATTAATATTGATATATCAGATATTCTCCACGTAGATAACTATTTTGCATCTCGCGAGTGTCGCACTTGCGGCAGAGCAACTTTTTACAAACTCACAATCCAACAACGTCATGAAATCGGCGTCACGCGCCGGAAAAGAATTGCGTCAAATACCTGTATGGGCGTTCCCGTCAGAATAAGCCTGTGATTGGACACGAGCGACTTGACGCATTGCGTGATCTTGCTCTTCCCGCTGCGTATCGCGTGACCTTCGTCAAGGACGCAGTAGTTCCACTTCAATTTGCTGCACAGCCATTGTGGCAGTTTTTAAGTGACGCTCAATCCCCCATGGCACAAAATCATAATTTAGATCAGCGAACAACAGCTACGTTTCGGAACAGAAGAAAGGTATAGAAACGATTGATTGCCGCGAACCGACCATTCGTCTCACGCCATGAAAAAACACCAAAGTGCCTTTCTTACTTGAAGAAGTTGATGTCGTTCCGCACCACTTCGTATGACGCCACGATCAGGTTGTGCGCATGCGCCTGTTCCTGCAACCTGAGCAGAACGTCATATATATCTTGTAAGGACACATAGCGTTTCATTAACCGGCCTGAAACAAATATGCGCAAACAGGCACGCTGGAGTTGCGGTAGGACAGGAGGAGGCAGTAAAATTGGGGGAAGTGAAAACTTAAAAGAAACAAAAAATTCGCAACCAATACTTTTTATTTCCAAAAATGGCAATCGTTGGACAAAGCTCGAGTTTTTAGTTTTTACACACGAAGACTTCTGCGGATCACCCAGCAAACGAAACGAACGTGTTTTTCTTAAAAGAACAAGCAAAATAAACTGATAAAAGTCAACACGACATGCAGTGCTTACTGCTCGAAAAAGGCACCTCCTCCCCCGCTGCCCGTTTTAAAAGACCTGGGGAGGGAAATGCCCTCGACGAGATTAGCAGTTTTACTCCCGGCGCTCCTCCCCGGACAAAACAAACCCTTTCATGATTACGACAGAAACCACGAAGAGCTCACCTGGCTCGTTCCTGAGGAACTCCCGCGTACTGTAAAGGGTTCAGGTGGTCGCAAAACCTGTTCACTTCTGACACCCAGTGGCCGGTAAGCGTCGGGGGGCAAACGACAAGGGAGACAAGACGCTGGCGCGCGTCCTGTTCTGTCTGAAGAAAACACACCATTGCTAACACCGTTGAGTCCTTACAACGTTGAAGAATTCAAACTTAGCTTGCCCATACGTGGGCCCGAATGGTGCCTCAAAGTACCAAACCGCTGCAACAACTCACCCCTAAACGGCTGAAAGTAACCGCCTGCACTTTGCAAGGTTTGCTGAATGAGAATTAGAATGATTAGCCTAGTTTGAAAGGTCAAGTGTTTGTTTGTTCTTAAATCGATGCTACAATCGACGACGCTCACACTGAAGGAGGAGAACGTTACGAGGGAGCCCTAAACTTTGCAACTTGGTGAAGCCAGCGAAAGAAACGCATCGCAGGAAAGTATCGTATTCTTCTTTTATTTTACTATCTTCTTCTTTTTTTCAGAAGTTTTCGATTCCCTTGTGGTTCTTTGATATGAATCGCCCGCGCGAAAAGCAGCGACCCTGAAACGACCCTGACAACGCGCGAGTAAGAAGCATTCGCTTCACTGGAATCTCCGCCGCTTTACCTTGTGCTTCTTTTCCTTGTAGTAATGATCGGAGGCGATGATGCAGATCGTCTGCAGCGTCTTCCCCAAGCCCATGTCGTCGCACAGTATGCCGTGGAGTTTGTAGCGGTTGAGAAAAGCCAACCACTTGACCCCGTCCTGAAACAGGGAAAATACCCATCAACGTAACCGACTTCTCATGTTTCGCTGGCAGCGAATAGTAAAACTGCTGCCGCCAGGTAGGTTTAGAAATCGGCCACGCAAGTGTATGCGCCCTGGGTATCACAGAGCAGCCAGTCTTCAAAAACTTTAACGTTTTAGACGGAACAGATACGCTGAAATTGATCAAAGACTTCTGAAGCGTCATGTGATTTGCAGCAATCCGTTTTTGTTTTTTTTAAATAGCAATAAGCTGTATGCAACCTGGTTGTTCAAAAGTCGCTGAAAGCAAAACAGATCGGCATGAAAGAGATGGAAACTGAAAGTTCTCAATCGCGTCAACCGGTTAGACCGCGACCCACCGCCGCATCTTCTTTCTCAAACAGCGGTGTAACCTTTGAGGGCCTGCAAACTCCCAAGGACCAAAATTAAGAGTTTCGGGGACCACAAAGCAACTGTCGATCAACAACAGAGTGCTTTCGACACGAAATACGAAGTTACGAGTTTAGATTATCTTTCACGCAATGGCCTGCGCTACATAGACGGTGGAACATGATTTAGAAAAGATATTCTGCTTTTTAGTAATATGCTCAGCATATAGCCAGGTCCGTTCTAATGTGCCCAACATAGAGTCAGATCCGTTGTAATGCAACCAATACAGAGCCAGGTCCGTTATAATACGCCCAGCAAAGAACCGGATCCGTTGCTGTCGAACAACCCCCCTCCCATACCAACCTGCTGATAAGAGCGCAGCGAAGCGTTGATCGTGACAGGGACGTGGTAAGGTTCGAGGGAGCTGGTGTCGAACAGTTGCTCCAGGAATCGACGCTCTCGTCGTTTTTTCTCCATCAGCTGCGGCGGCATGTCCGGTGGGTCGGGAATGCTGGACTGAAGTTTTCAAAACAGATTTCACGCGAAAAGTCATTTTGGGACCAGAGTTACGTTTTAAAAGAAAACTTGACAAAACAAATATATTACAATCGGGACTTGAACAAACGCTGATGGAGCAACGAAAAGTCGAAGGGTCTTTGCAATGGGCGTACACACAATTGTTTCGAATCACTGCGCCTATATCGGGCGATAAAATTTGCAAAATTTGGATAGGATTCAGTTTTAATCTTTACCAACCTCGACCGGGTTCAACCGGATGTTCCCGATTTTTCAACTGAATGGAAATTTCGTTTTTTTTTTCACCTATATCAACGCAGCCCTTGATTGCTGTAAACTACAGCTAGACAACTGTGACACATTCATCTGACAGTAGCTTAAACGTGTCAAAATTATTGGTGCAACCAAAAACAAACGAGCCATCGCTCAGACAAAGTTTGCTCACGACGTAATCAGGGAGTGCTTCAACAGTGATTGTTTGCACAACAATGGACATCGCGCGAAAGATCTATTTCCACCGCGACAGTTTCGCTTCAAGTTTCAAAACTCGACGATTGCAAATCGCGTCAACTACAAGCGCTGCCGCACCTCGACTGGAATGTACTGGATCAGCTGCGCGAAGCAATGCGTGGCGAGGAGTCGTATCTGCACGTCCTGGTCGCTCATCCTCCCCAGGAGCGGCACCACCAGCAGCACGGCGTACGGCACGACCTCCGCGCCCATCTTGTCCACGATACCTGCGCAAGAACTAATAGAAGTTTTCCGGGTAATGTCGCGAGGCTTCGGTTTCACGCGCGGTGTCTGGAATGGGAAGATCGCGGCAGAACAGCCAGGACACTTCGATGGGCAGCAGCAGCAGGTGGTGGTGTGGAAAAGTCTCCTACTCTCCAGCACTAATGCAGCTGCCAGCTGGCGAACTGCTGCGCGATTGCCAAGGACGGTCACCGGCGCCGTGGTGCTAAAAATAGAAGTGCGGGGAACGCACCCTAAAAAATACCCGCCATCAGTAATTACACAATTATTCTAAATTATTCATGCTACGCAAGAGATCGCTTGTCCTTCGTTCGTGCGATGCCTCAAGCTGCACACAGGAAATATCTGAGCAAAAATACAGACAATCAAGTCAAGTTTCTATGAAAAGTGAGGGAACATGTTCCCGCACAAAAAAGTGTGGGAGTTCCTGCCCCACCGCACCTCGGCGGTCGTGCATCAACGATTTAGTTTGTTGGGAATCTTGTCACTGTAACTCAGCTTTCGTCACATCACATGCGCTTGCGCAGTTTGCCTCCCTGCTGTCGATGGTCACAGCAACACATGCACGCGTTGACCAACACTATGACGTCACCAAACGCAATCCATTGCGCAACGTCACTCACCTGCCACGGCTTCGATCGACCCTCGTCTTTCAAGCGGTTGGTGTATGTTGTCCAACTTGGGAGCGACCTGTCGCAAAAGAGCTCACTCATTACCAGCGCCTGTCGCCAACAACCCCATCCCGCACTTTCCAGGAAAGGGGGGGGGTGTTGACTTTAGCGGAAACTTATTCGAAAAGAGGCAACGCCCGTTGTCGGCTCTTTCCGAACAATTCCGGTCGCGAGATTTCCTCCCCAAACAAGCTTCAGGGCGCTGGCGGCGCCGCATCAGGAAACACGAATATAAAAATTATGCAGCAAGCAGCTCAACACGATGACGCACTGTCACGACTTTTGCCACCAACGACGTGCCTGAAAACGCTCGCAAAGGCCGCAGGACAGTTGATACCGGGCCAGTAACAACGTATGTGCATTCACATGATTGCAAAAGCCACCTGCGCAACGGGTACGCTCAACTTCCAAAAAGACCAAGTTTGTCTGCAAATGATTGACTGTGTCCACATTTCAAGACGCCCGCGCCACAACTAAAATGAGCCTGAGCAGACTACGGACGAAAAGATCAATCCTTAGCCTAACAGAACATGCAACTGGTCTCAGCGCAGATGCGAAGTCGAAGCAGTTCTTTACCTCCTCAACAACGACAGGCATCACGTGCTCCGGAAGGTGGCGCGCCAGAGAGGCAAGACATCTGGCGCTGACGTAGCGAACATTCGACAAATCGTTCCAAAGCAGCGCGAGAATGCTCGGGAGTAGCGACAGGACCTGCGCGAAAGCACACGGCGGTTAAGTTCCCGGAATACTGTTTAGCCCCGCCGAGCCGAAGGAACGCGTGAGGGGTGCTTTGGGGAAAAGGTGAAAGAAAGCACACGAAGCGACTTTCTTTAAAATTAAAATAATTTGACGTTTAAAGGAAGGTTTCGAAAGCGCATTTTCGCGTCGACGACGTAATTTTGTTTTGAGCGCATTGTCTTTAACCATAGTGTCAGCACCATGCAACACGCATAAGCTTGAGAAGCGTGACTTGGATGTAATCAACAGCTCGACTAAAATAAATGTAATATCGGCAGCGATGCGAGGGAGATCGTAGCTTCGCCAGAGGATTATACCACCAAGACCAAAACTTCTCCAGAAAGAAACGGGACCCGAGACTCGTTGCCCGGGTAGTTTTCAGCTTCGCCGGGAATTTTCTTGATTTAATCAAAAAAATAGGTTTTGACACTTTCCAGGTTACAGTTCGTCAAATTTCATCGACATTTGCTGTTTTGGTTTTTCCTCCCTCCCCAGAATAAAACCAACAGCATATTGGTTGAACTGGTGAAACTCTCCTAAGCCATGTCGAAGGAACATTCAAAATCTCGAATACAAGCCGATCAAACAGGCCTGCCTTGAAATTGTCCCCTAAATTTTTTGAGTTCCATCCTAACTTAGTTGAGTAGTTTAAAGTTCACAGGGTTGAAAGTTCCTATAGCAGATGAAACCAATTTACTTACGTGCCAACAACTGCATGGCGTCTTGACATAATTGATTGAAACGGAATCTTATCAACACTCCAACCGAGAAGGTTTTGTTCGTCACTTACGAAAACAACAGCATAAGCGGCTGATGACCCTATACTGCTGGTTATACAATGCGCTGCATTTGCGCCATATAAAAACACTTGCATCTGTAAACACCGTGGACGCGGAAAAGCGTGAGGTTACAGAAAAGCTTGCGATTGGCTAAAACTCTGCTGCGCTTGACAACGGTTGTTAACATCGATGGCACGTTCGAAGTGTCTAGACATGAGGCAATCAATAGAAGGTAATCTTTTGATTACAGACAATTACCACCATCGCTTTTCGTGGTCACGGTCAGGTGGCAACCAAAGCAGAACTGGCCTTGACACAAAGAGTTTAGTTTCAGCTCTAGTGAAGGACAATATTGCAAGTTGAAATCTTTTTCGCGGCGCAATGCGTCTCTGTAAGAACAGTGTTATTAAGCGATGCAGAAAGAGCGCACGTACCTTCATCCTCAATGATCGGTCGGTTATTACTGGAATCATGACCTCCAGCGTGCACAAGCTCATTAAGATATCGACGACCTTTGCAGAAACGTCCTCGTCGCTGGAATCGTCAACGCGGACATCTGCACAAGCGATTCAAGCCGGTTAAAGTGGCCAGCAACACGCCGGTGTCAAGAAAAAGGGTAATGCCCTCTACCCAGAACAACAAGTTAATAGGCTCACATTTTACACGACGCCTAGGGCAATANAACGTAAAAAAGGCTTCTGTTACGCGACAAACAACCACTGCGCTAAAGCCATTTTTATGTTCAGTAAGAATGCGTAAAAAGCACGTCGATAATCGCATTATGCACGTATTCGCCTGAAACTTAAGCTCGCAAAGGCGCACCATTGAACGAAGTGACTCTCGCCCAGAGATGAGGTAGGATGTCGAGCAACCGCTCCTGGTACTGAGTGCAGATCGTCCGCAAACACTGCTCAGCGCCATCACTCGCGGCCGACCTTTCAACCTGCCGGAAAGTAATAAAGATCAGCAACAGCAGTGACGTTGTGCAAGGTTTCCAAACCTGACCGTATCGCTTGCAGCTTGTCAAAATTATGTTTTGGCTTTTCAAGAGATATTTTGGGCTGAATTTGCGCAGCTAAAAGTTGTATCTGCACAAGCTATACCGTTGGACGAGCCGGTCGCGCCATTCACACAGGAACTTACGCGATATCAGCGGGTACCACAGATAGGCGTTTCTGTGGACATAGTTGTGTAGGAGAGCGCTTGCATTGAGTCTACTGCTTGAGCAGAAATGCAGCAATCACCACACTCTTGAAAATGAGAGGCTATATTTAGCGCTATCACTTTTCGTAACGGACAGGGTGGATATTTTTGGTCTCTTCTGCCGTATTTTTGGTCGTCTCTTCAGCCGCATTTTTGGTCTCTTCTGCCATATAACCCCGTTAGTGCGATCACATGTACAAGCGGCAGAGATGCGATTCCCATGAAGAGTCACGGCGTGACGCTTCACTCTTCACAATGAAGTGCGCAGCTGCGAAATTCGGAAAGCCCTGAAAGTCAAGCCACTTCTTTGGAGACGCCAGCTTCACTGGTTCAGCAACGGTGCCCAGATGTCCACGCAAGGTTAGCGAGACAAGTCTTGCTGGTTGCAACCAGGGGGAAACTAGCTCAGAAGACGTCCAAGGACCAGGTGGAGTGGCCACATCTCCGACCTTGCTTGGTCACGTCTTAGTGTGGAGCCAGTAAAACTAGCTGCGTTGCTGTTGACCGTGAGGTGTTTTAATCCCTCCTCGGGCTGCTTTTGCCGCGACCCTAAGTAGATGAAAAGAGGATGTGAAAAGTAAGTGAGGGGTGTTTTTTGCTGCACGTGGTTCTAGAAAAGTTTCTAAGCAGTAAGACTTCTCCACTTAGGATACTGTAAAACGTAGATTCTTTTTGTTTTAACGCACCAGCCTGCATCTGCAAATGGCGGCTCATGCTCGTCGCCTATGCAACAATATTATTTCAATCGTTGCAGTGACTGATCGAAACTGGCGCTGGTATATTGTGCGACCACAGCTGCAGCTTATCTTAAAAGTGAAACCTTTGAGTCATTCGCGGCACAGTTTGGACTGTCCCTCAACACTATCAACAATCATAGCAGTGATCGATGCGCTGGGACTGTTTGCTTCATTCGAGTCTGCCAAGCGACTTTCAGGGTTGAAAACGGGAATTGAAGTTTCTTTATTTGTACTCCCGTTGGAGTAGTGCAGTGGTTCAACCTTTTTCGGCCCATGGAACATCTTTCAAAAAAAATATCGGATGAACCACTTTGCTAAGCTGACACCTCATGAACAAGTAGTCAAAACTGTATTGCACACAGGTGGTCTTATCTTACATAATTTATTGTGCAGTAAAGGTTATAATTATTTGGACCACTAACAAATTCCAGGTGGGCCACCTGGACTACGTTGAGAATCACTGGTGTAGTGTAACGAGTGGTATGCGGACGCCCATCTCCTTTCGCATCCACTAGAGCCGAGCACGAGGCTGAACAGGTCGCAAGTACCGTTTTTTGATGTCTTCGGTGTGACCCGACTGGGAATCGAACCCAGCCTACGTGCTTTAAGAGTAAGTGATTTCCTTATGGCAAAACGATATATTTTCTACCTCGTGCCAAACGCCAAATAAGAACAACGGAGCGTGAGGGCTTTCATTGTATGACGCAATCATACCGATAACAAACCCNTAAACAAAGAAAGTGACAGCAAGCGGAAAACAAACCACGGCAACGCACTTTTTTATCCAATCAGAACACGTTTTACGACGTTTAACTGACTCTTCAAAATCGAATTTTCATTTTCTTTGTTGGNAAGATTCAGCGATTAGTGAAATTCAAAACCAATCACCTTTCTAACAAGCAGAAAAAAATCACAATAAAAATTAATAACTACTGGAGATAAAAAACCGTATTCTACCGCATGACTGGTAACAACGGGCTGGTCGTCGCCTTGTCGCGTTTTCTTCTTTTTGCTGAGAATTTCATTCGCTATCGCCGCTTGCTGACGCAGCAATGTGATAATCCCGTCGTGGCGCACTTGGTCTGCGGTCAATTTGCAAGTGCTGAGAACTTCGGCTGCAAACGAACGGTCGACAGTAACTTAGAAATTTCCAACATACAGTATCTTTGTTTCGCCAGAGAGAGAGAGAGAGAGAAAACTGAGCGAATCGGGCCATATTACGCCGACAATAAATCCGGCCATATTACGCCGACGATGAATCCAGTGACGACTTATTCCAGTTGTTTAACCTTTTTTGTACCACGACTCATTATAGCAACCCACTATAACCCAGCGACCCACATCTAAAACTCGAATAAAGCAAACAATGCAGCTGCGCACAAAAAATATCTACTGGCGACCCCTCCAAAAAGGTTCGCGACCCTAGGTTGAAAACCACTGGCTTATTCGGTTTCTTCACCGATGAAATGAAAAAGCGAATTGAAAAGAGTTTTTCACAAACTGGATCGCTTATTTAAGCAAAGGCAAACGATGGAATCACAGCAGTGGCAATCATCACTTCCAGCAGTCCTTTGCCAAGGCTTTCGTTTGTTCAAGAGCAATGCAATAGTGATGTCAGTGTTCTTAAACGTATCTCTCAAAAGTTCTTCAACAGTCTCCCGGAATACAGTAGAAACTCGCCTTTCTGCCACCACCAAAATACACAAAAGCCTTGCTTTACGACCATCTCGGTATTCAGATAAATTAACTGCGGTTTCTGAAAATGTCTTGGCGGTCAACAAGGTCAAACCTTGAGAAAAAAACTTTGTCTCTTTAGCATGAAACACAAGCGCGTCAACCTTCCGAAACAATCACGAATTATTTAACGATACCGATCCCGACTCACCGCTAAACTCGCACGAGACGCTATCGACGGTGGGACACCTTGCGGTGGACGAGGTCAGGGCGGCGCAAAGATTGCGGATCAGCTTCGGGTTCGGGCAGGGTACGCGTTCGGCGCAGAGACCGAGCAGATCGGCGACCGCCGATGACGCCGTTCCCCTCACAGTGACGTTTTCGTCGACCTGGCGATTGAACAACCAGTGTGAGCGTTGGACGGGAACAAGTGCAGCACAAGTCGAGCAGCGGACGACACGGTGGAAACGATGCGGTCTTCCGTCGAGTTTACTGATTCAAACACTTGAAGCGATAGCGCGCAAACCCTTTGCGTGCGAAGAAAGTGACAACTCGGCGACAAAATCGGGTTCGACGGGCATCCAGGCTGAAGACGCAGTACCTGGATGCGTTATAAGAAGGGCAACCGCAAGTAAAAAAAGTCAAAATTATTCTGCCTTTTTAGAAGTTTCTGAAACGTCCACAAACCAAATTTGAAGCTGATACCATGAGCGACTCAAAAGTTATTAGGTAAAAAAACAGTCAAAATTTATCGCTAGGCCAAAATTTTCTTGCAGCAATGTTTTTTTTCGTTATCGTTATTTTATTAAAATTTACAAGAACAGATTTTGATATGTTTTCGCAAGTTTTGTTGCAATTTTGAAACAGTTATGGATTTGTTGCGACTTCTGACGTAATAATGTCGTTTAGCCAACTACTAGACGATTTAATGCTAACCTAAGCTTAAGTAGACTAGTCATGCCAATGCAAGAAACGTGATCTTGCAGCACTTGGTTTGGCAATGCGAAATCCAGCATGCATATACGGTGCAGTGTTTCAACTCATAATATTCTCAGATTTGACTTTATTGGAGTTATGTACTTATCAACATATCATGCCCAAGGTCGAACAACCAAATTCTTCAAAAGTTTGAAGTATACTGCATGAATAGGCTTCTGAGTTTACCTCAACACCTGAGGGCGAAAGTTTGCATTCCGCATTTCAATTGAAAACGCAGAAAATTGATAGGTCAAAGTTTGTGAATTAAAAAGCCAAAATTTTAAGTTTTCAGGTCAAAAAATTGGTTGTCCCAGTTATAAGCGACTGTGAAATCGGTGGTTCGTCGATTGCAGCAACCTCGTCCATTCCTGCAGCTCTACAAAATTTCTATTATTCGCTCGCCTTTCTTTTTGGTGAATTATGCTTCGTGGCAAAAGAAAGTATTGCCCAATAACAATAATACAGCATTGTTACCCGACAGACCACAATTCGCAAAAATTACAGCGCAAATTGTATCTGAGCCCGAGTTGTTACGTTTGGCCCGAATTGGCGAAGTTATTTTCGGTCGGCCGATCATCCCCTGCACTATTTGGAGGGGGTGCGAGAATAACTGGGTGAAAAATCTTCAGTCAGTAAGTTGCAAAAATGCAATGTGTGTTGTTGCTGAACAATGGGACGACAAATCAACAATATTATTCTATTACATGCCGCGCTGTTAAATGTAGCAAAATCACTCAAAACCAAATTGAAGTTACGCTTCCCGATGAGAACGTTCGACGGTGTGAAAATCAATCGAAATAAGACGAAGGGCACCGAACAGAAAAAAATAACCACCAAGCGCAATCAGTACCTTGATGCATTCCATGAGTGGCCTTATGGTCGGGTTTAGTTTATCGGGGAGTTTCCAAACCTGCAGCTCGTCGTGGTCGGGCGCGTTCAGGGCGGCGGTGAGGAGAGCGCGCGACGCGTACGTTTTCACGCGGCAGTCAAGAGTCGAGTGGACGTTGAGCGACTCTTGCGCGAGACTGAGAAGCAGACAGCGCTGGTTCCATAGTTCTGCGCAGGAAGCGTGCCGTGAGCGACAGCAAGTCGTGCTGGAGGCAACTTTTTGTCGCTTCTCGTGAATCTGTGCAAATCTTTTTCCACGTGCGACTTGCGTGCCGACACGAGGACCGCTCAGATAGTTGACACAGGAGGTTGCGTTGCTGATTAGTGCACGATTAGCGCGGCGGACGAACGTTCCGCTCGCGTAACTTTCTAACTGACACAGCTTGAACAGAGCGCACATACACGGTGTTGCGAAATGCTTCGGCTCTACACGTATACGCAAAAAAGAAGCGCGTCATGCGACACTTCTTCAACGAACAAACGACTTCGAATGACCTTTGTTTGAAGACGGAACAAGAGAAGGAAACTGGTCGACGCAGAAATCAACGACTTCATGAAAAGCGTAGCTCGTCTGCAGCGGGAGATTCTGAAAAAAACAAACTTGAGAGTTTTTCGTGGCTAAAAATCCAGGCGCGGAAAACAAGGCCTCCACCACCAATGACACCGGCATTGAATTTACATAAAAACACCTTTGCTACAGTCTCTAGAGCAGGGGTTCCCAACCTGGGGTACATTTGCCTATCCGAAGGGGTACATTTAATGATACCAATAGAAGGTGCAAATATATTAACATGTTGTTTGTTTAAAATATTTATACTTATTTCACTTAATATTATTTTCAAAAGTCATTGTGTTTATTGTCAAATGTATCTGTGAAAAACCATGAGAAAGTATTTTGTTATAAAGAGTTTTAGGGGTACACGTTCATCTGTCAAAATTCTGAAGGGGTACATCCTTATCTGTTGAAACGCTGTGGGGGTACATGCTCATTTGTCGGAATGCTGAAGGGGTACATTGTTAGAAAAAGTTTGGGAATCCCTGCTCTAGAGCGACCAGCCAGGAAACTAATCAACGTTCGGAAAGCAAATCGATGCGATCTTTAAAATATTCGATCGCACATTGCGTTCTGTTCACATGGGAACAAGTGATTGAAGTCGGTACTGGGCCCAGGGGCGTTGTTAAGCGAGGCACTCACGATTCCGCATTGTTGGTTGATCGCGGGTAACAACGCTTTCATGTCGGTTTGCACTTGTATGAACTTGACGGTCATTTCGCTGAAGTAGATGCCGCTGTTCTGTACGTCACACAGTGACGTACGCACTTCCGGTGACAGGCCAACGGGGAATACCTGAACAAGAAGCTCACCTCAGCATAAGAAGTTCTTCATCGCTAGGACGAATGTTGCGTAAAAGCGTAACATTGATCGCCACAAAAAAACTCCTGTCGAGTTAAAGTTGCTGGCAGCGGGTTTCATGCCAATCGTGTGAAAGCAAGTGCCCATGTGTGAAGTAGTCGCCAAGAGTTTGCCATACGACCACTAACCAGTCCAGTTGGACCGTGATTGACGCTGGTTTCACGCGAACTAGAGTTGTGGTGGGCAGCTTCGCTGGTTGTGGGCAGGTTACCCGTCCGGGCCTGAGTAATTCACTTCAAAAAAAGAAAAAAACACGCACAAAGAAGACCTCTGTAAAAAGATTGTTTCACAGATTTATTACTTTTTGTTACAACATGAATTTCTAAATTTCGGAAATCTTTTTCTCGCCATTTACACTTATCCATCCATCCATTCGTTCATTTAACACTGTTGACCGACGTAAGTCGATTATGCAAGGAGAGATTGGTCAAAACAGCTTTCCATCCACTGTCTGTGGCCTACGCACACTGCAGGTACGAAGCCAGGTATTGGTTGTGGGGCGGGCAAGAAAAAAACGAGGAGACAACTGCCAGCAAAAAAACTGAAAAAATTACCACTCATTTCCGGCACGGGGGCAATAATTGTGAAGGGGATGCTCGCCACCACGGACCGCCACTGGCCACGGCCCTGGCACATTGTGCATGCCATGCTTTGTATTGCAAATGACGGAACGTGCAGCAACCACACCCGCACAGGAACTGGTGAGTGAAAATAGATACTTGGACGAATGGTCTTATCGACTGGTAAAAATTAATTCCACATGGAATTAACACACCATGCTTGCAAATAATGGTTTTTCACAATACCCGCAGAAAAAATATGTACGCAAACGAACATTACTGACGCACATACAAGTCCGGGTAATGGTATACTTCTAGGCATGCATGTACCAGGGAGACTCACATGCTTTCAGTTGTGAATGTACCAACATTTTTAAAAACTTGGTTTGGCTCAAAAAAATAAAACCACTTGATAACAATAACATCCAGCACTCATTTAACACATTTCTACATTCTTTTCCCAAAAGTGGCTTTATGCAACAAAAACAAACTGTGCCAACTTTTGTATCTAATTTTGCCCTTTTTTCCGGATTTAATGACTAAAATGCCGTTATTTTGAATAGAAGAAGTGTTAGGTAAAACCTGACGCAAATGCTGCTTTCTGAATGCGCAAAACTTACCACCGGTGACTTATCTGCGGGCAATTAATTGACCTTTTTCTTCACAAAAAAGACTTTTTCTCAAAAAATGACTTTTTGTTCTCTAAATGACTATTTTTGCGAAAAAAAAAGACTAACGCCCATGGTGCCGTTTTGTTATCGAAAAAAAAGCTAAGCGTAAAACTAGCCCTGAACATGTGGATGAATAAAAGTTTCATACCGTCCCACACTCCCTCGCCTCCCTCCACCACCCCCACACCACCGTCGAAGCAACCATGCGTTGCAGCGCCGATNGTGACGTCANATAGAGCTTCAAGTGTTCTTTGACGATATCTTGAAACATGGCTTGCTCATTGGGCAGCTGTGAAGGGGCGTTTCTTAAGGTGTGGCAGCAAAGTATCCCAATGAACCTGCGGGATGATAAACATTGGCAAGAATAAGAGTATTGCATATAATCGACCAGGACGGAATTCACGCTTTCTGTATCACAAAATTATTACATCAGTCACTAAGAAAAACTTCAACAAAGGAACTTGTTTTTCCGGCTAAACGTGTTTCAGAAAGTTACGAGTAAGTTTTGCAGACTAAAAGTTTTTCCAAATCGGTATATGAGACAAGAGACCGTGTGTGAGAAACAACCTCAACATATTACTGATTTATGCTCTGCTTGTGTGAATTCACACTTGATACCTGCAAAACCCTAAATTTAGGAGGTGTTTTTACTTTTGTCTTTGAAAGGTCTCTTGAACCAATTCAAAACACAAGAAACATCTTAGAATTGCAGAAAAGGTTGCCCTTGGTTTCTTACAACACCCTACCGAATTTCGAGTGAAAATATTAGGAGAAAAAAAGTTATGGGAGTTTTTATTTGAACCGTATCGACGCGCACCTGGTCACCACCTCCCTTGTGTGCGCCACATGTTCCTCGTAGTTGAGCCCGTCGTTGGCGGCGGCGCCGTAACTCGACGGG
>JGI24158J21664_10006347_pt1 | contig 15571 bp, 9 predicted proteins | sample Ectturendosymbi3_FD_21664 | JGI IMG/M metagenome (IMG submission 21664)
GCTTAGTTGGGAGACCGACCTGTGCTCCTGCAACAACTAGGTTGACCCCTCAACTAGTAGGGACCTCTGCAATAACCTACAACCTCAGTCCCTACATAAGCGCAGCTTGAAACATCTTGAAATACTTTTTTACAAACACTACCTGTTCGGTCTGCCTTATCGAACTGTTTACATTTTAAACTGATTGGAGCATGTTATAGATATTACTTTATTTTATTATGAATTAAACGGAACCACTACTACTCGCAGAAGGGTTTCTTCTGCTTTAAATACGCAACATAAAACTGAGCATTGTGAAAATTTCACTATCCGTAGCTAACCTCGTATAAAGTTTGAAAGTTTCTGTTCCTAGTCGCCGGTGAACAGCGGTCATATCGTGTGGACCTTATCGATTTTTCAACACAACTTTACAAGCTGTTTGAAATCTGAAGCAATAAAACACTGTAATCCATTTTTACTTTCAATAGTTCCTTCTTACCCGTACTTGTGGAACGACACAGTCTGAAAGATCTTCCTTCAACCACCTCTCATCTTGCGAGCATTTGCGTCTAGCGGTGCCACTGGTTCCAGCAGGGCAAGCTTGGGCTTGCGTTGATCCTGCGTATTCCTGCTGCCAAATAAGTTCACTTTGGGAGCTCCTCTCCGTTTTGCAGTGTGGCGCTGTCCACTTTGCAGAGCGATACCTGCATCGAGAGATCAGCTGTCACCAGAAAACTAAGTCGGTGCCAGTCACTACCAAAGTTTCTGAGACAGCGTTTGTAGCCACTTCGGGAAAATCACGTGAAAATGACTCTTGAGTAGGTAGGTGCTTGCCCTGGTGATGCTTCATTGCTTTTTCGGTTTCTGTCCAAACGTTTTCATTGACCCATCACTTACGATGCAAATTGCTCGTACTTTTCGATACCAGTGCACATCTGGCATAGGCAGGTACGTTTAACAAATTCAGCCATTTTGTCAATGCAATATAGGACAACTAAGTCATGCGAAAGTTCGTTTCAACCACGCCTGAATAAAATTTTTGAAATTGCGTCATTTGTCATTGTGAAACTACATTTGAATATTGTTTTTTTTTAACTGGTTTTAATAAAAAAATCCTCAGCTCTCACAAGACGACCTCACTTGCCACTTACGCCGTATTTTGTCTTTAGCCTTGCAGTTGCAGCAAACGTATCTCACTTTGCCGTTGCTACACTTGTAATCAACTTGCTAATTACCAAAGCTCACTGACAAGCAGCTAGTTAGAGAGTATTTGAGAATTGATATTTTGATCACCATCCCTTACCCACTACAATATCACAAAATGTTGTTCAATCCTTATATAAAGTACACATGATATGATTATACATAGAAAAAGGAATGGGAGTAAGCATAATTTTGTTTGTGTGAACCATTCAATGTATTTAGACAAACACCCAAGAAGGACGCCGCGGATAATTTATCAATTTTTGACAAGAAAGAATAGTGCTTTTTGAAAAATACTGACTACAAAATCGGATTAATTAAATACCAAAACTTCACGTTTTGAGTGGTGATAAAAACATCTTCCTTGATTTCAACTGTTGAATAACGTTTGAAGGACCAACAAGAAAAATCCAACCCCCCAAAAACGCAAACCATTTGTTGGTGATTCCAATAAAATTCCAACTACAAAGTGATAAAATAAACTGTCAGTCAGAAAAGTCAACCGTTTCAAGCACTTATTTGTACCATGGCAACCATTTAGTGTACAATAGCAACCATCAACCCAACAACACGTAAATATTTTTATATCCCAATGAAAAAATAAATATAGAGCAGCTATTGAAAAACGCTCGGAGAGATCACCTGCTTTCTGGACAGTTAATTTTAATGCAAGTCTCTTCTTCAAATTGCGAGCCAGTGTTTGAACCCTCACAAACCGCTGACACAGTGTCTGGATCGGGATCATCACACAACCGAATGCGGTATCTGACGCCTTTGCCACAACTGACGGAGCATTGGGTCCATGTTCCCCACTCTGCCCACGAGGCTAAACAAAATACAGGCATGTAATGCATGTTTTCATTAACCACAAGGTCCATAATCACACAAACCTTGGAGGCTGACGCCAAGTCTGCAACCTCATTGCCTGGCAACAGTGGTGCAGTCGGAGGATAACGCAGGATAAGTCGGCCCTCAAGCTCGTTTGAATAATAAAAGGGTTTCCCGTAGGTGTCTCAACGTGGCACGAAAATATTAAAGTTTTTTGGCGTCACTAAACATTGGCGTAACTGTGCTCATATTAATGTCTTTTCGGGCGTCACGAAAATTTTACATACATTTTTGGCGTCACGAATGTGCTGCCGTTTTTTTCATTTTTTGTTACTTATTTTCCAAGAAAAAATCTCAGCTATCTTGACTGCAAAAAGTCAGGTCTTCGATGTGACAAAATGCTCATCTCGTTGTTTGGGTCCACAACACTGCTTAATTGGCAAGGGGGAAAACAACGAGTGAATATTACTGCCAAACACACTTCCACTGTGCTATAGATTAAGTCGATGCGAAAACTTTGCTTAAAATCATGAGCGAATGCTCCGCATCTGCAGTGTTGTTCGCAAGCACCCTGCCTGCAAAAATATTGTGAAGTTCGCGCATGACCTCTGCTTATTTACGCAAGTGCTCTTCGCTCGATTGCGTTCGATGCGGTTCAGTTGTTAAGTTGTTTCACGTGTGACTTGCAAAGACTAAATAACTTTCGCCAAACCATTTGGCATCACAGACATTTCGCCGAACGATCCCTCTGAAACCATTACATTTAGCTCATCACGCAATCAGATAAGTTGAGTTTATCACTGCGTTTAAAAACATACTGTATAAAACAAACAAACAGCACCTCTCCTGACCAAGGAAAAGCATTTTCTTGTTTTCGAGCAAAAGCAGTCACAGGTACCTGCAGAAAACCGAAGCCACACAAAAAAATTGTGAGGGCAGCAGTAACCAAACCGCATGCTAAGAAATATTGCTGTTTGGCAGATTAAGCTTCGCTCTCATTTTCTCTTATTTGTCGAGGACGCTGCACTGAAAACCTGTCCTGTTGGTAGATTTTATTCGTCGACATCCATCTTAAATAAGCTTATTTTTTTCCTACAGCTGAATCGGGATGTTCTGCCTTTTCCTTGTTTTTGTTTAAAAACTTCAGAAAGTGGAATTTCAAAGTCTAAGATTTTTGTGATGTTCAACAGCGTTAGACAAACAGAAGATGAGACCAATGTGTGAGAGATATCTGACGGTCTCATACCTAGGATGCTATCGACTGTTGACAAGCGACGATTCAAGATCACGCAATAGAAAGGAACATACCTTTGAGCAGGCATTTTGCCGCTGTACAAACCGCGGTCTGCGTTTCGGACTTGGTGCACGGATGAGTGTCTCTGAACTCTGGTCCTCCCCACAAGCATCCCCGTGTCCTGGTTCTTGTACCTCCCACGCCACAGGTAACAGAGCACTGCGAAAATTGAGTCCAAGAAGTCCAGGCAAACGAATCTTCGCATGGAAATCTCGCAGCACAGGACTGCCACTCTGTTTGCTGAAAGACAAAGAAATTTGAATTACTTCTAACATAGAAAACGCAGATTTAGAACTTCTTTTAAAGTTTTATTTTTAAAGATCGATCAGTGTAAGAATGCGAGGGTAACGTCACGCTTCATACACACAAGCAACTTTGATCTTGCTTGTGTCGGCTTTTAAACAATGCGGGTATGTTCATCGATGCGTAACCACGATATACGATTTCGTGTCCGTAATTTCATACAAAGTCAGCTGGACCGCAGTTTTGATTAGAATAACTTGCCTTATGAAATCTGCTATCAGCGTTGCAAGATGCTGTCAAGCGAAATAGCAAAAATCGCCAAATGAACAGAAAGAGCAAAGGCAACTGTTTTCAAACCGTTTGCTCCTCTTCATCTCCGCACAGCTTTCCTCCGAATCCCGGCTCCGGCGCGTTGCAGCGACGTACTCTGGTCGAATTTTTCAATCCGCACATCACAATGCACGGTGTCCATGGGGTCCAGATCGACCACTGGCCATCGACGGGACACTGAATTAAAATTATCGGGTTTTGAGAAAAGGTACGCACCAGATGTGGCCACGGATCCGGTTTGCCGGAGTCGACTCTGGCGGGATTCTGCGTTTTTTCTCGGACCAGGTTCTGGAGACGGAGTCAAACATTTGCGAAAAAACGGAAGCGGATCCGGAGTCACTTTTCATTTCGGCAGTAGCAGGAGTCCGCGTAGTCTTTACAAACGTCATTCCCTACGTAAAGCATTACTGAAGTTCGGTTGCATCGATGGTAGCGGTAGTCTGAATACGAGTCGGATTCCCCAACTTAAAAAAATTCGGACCCGGATCCGGATTTAAAAATTTTGGAACAGGAGCGGAATCGGAGTCCGAAAATGTGACTCCGGTCACCTCTGGTCTGCACCCGGAGTTTTGATGAAAACGCTTGTAAACAAATCTTTGCAAACTATGAAAGCTTCGTTTTTGTCAAGATTTTCGCAAGTCGTAACGAAGTTCGTTCACATTTGTAATATGTTTTGACCAACAGCAATCTACATGTTTATTGTGTGATCCAAATTTCAGTAACCCCTAGGCTAGCGAAGTAGAAGCTAGACATTCTTCCGACTTCGACCATGTGTCACCTTGCAAGTTTTGCAACGAATAACTCCAAAATATTTAAGAGCTGATGATGTCTACCTAGTAGGGGAAATATATACTTTGATTAGATTGTAGTGTCTGATTCTTGGCTGTGAAAGGACTGCTTTTGATAGACAGCAGCATTTTTGTCACTTTTACACAAAGGAAAAGCAACGTTTAGCTTCACACTCGTTCTAAAAATCCTGTGGCACTTCAAAGTCAAGACCAAGACCGAGAAGTGCGTCAATTGCTCCAGGACCTGATTAAATTATCGGCGTGCATGAGCTTTGCACACGGTGTAGACCTACGTTTCGAGAAGCAGCATCACTCATATTCTGATTTAGTAGTACTTTGTTTTGAACCTACGATAAACAATCTCCTCAAGAACATGCGTTTGAATGTTGTGACAATCTTTGAAAAAGTCTCCATCGAGTGGTCTGACCACGTACTCGGCAAACAAAACAGCAGCAAAATTTAGATGCAGTTCAACAGTAACAAAAAGAACTGTTTTTAAAAAAGCCAAATCTCGGCTTAGTTAGATAAAGAATTATTTAAAGTGCTGGTGACATCTTTCATCCCAAAAACGAAGCACTTTCTTCGACAAAAATCACCTGTAGAAAACACTTTGGAGCAGGAACCGCAAATCTGGGCTTGTCAATATAAGCACGTGCAGCAAATGTAGATTATCTTTCGATATTTTTCTGTTCTGGTGAAAGGCACCACAGAAAACGCATACTCGGTTGGAAAATTCAGTTGATTCCAAACGTGTTTTTGCTGAAAGCAAAAGGCCGTTACGACATAGCAAGGCTACCTCATCACAAAATTGCATCGAAGCTCTGTCGCTTTTCTCAGATTTACCGAAAAAAATGAAACTTGGTCATCGATTTTTCGGGATCCACTGTGAAGTAAACAGATATTTCCAAATTGCGTCAGGTTAAAATGTCATGTTGATGCCGTTAGGACGTATAGGTTCCCTGGTCATGGCGGGTCAGGCTCGGGGCGTTCAACCGTTCAACGAGAAGCGTGATGCTTCCCGTGCGCACGCGTCAACCCTGGAGGATAACGTCACATTGCATCAACTTTGGATTGCTCCGTCGAACAGATATCAGTGCACAAAACAACAGGAAGCCATAGGCGTAGCCAGGGGCCTTGTCCCCCAATTTTTAGCATATCTTGTCGTTTTGTGCTTTGAGAAGCGGTGTCCCGAGCAAAATACTGTTGCTCGCTTGAAGTCAAAATATTTGGCCCCTCCCAAAATTTTTGGCTGGCTACGCCACTGCACGAAGCTGCATGAACGGAATGTTTTTTTTGTTTTACTCGTTTATGTTACCAATTATTTCACTTCTACGCGCTACTTACGGGCCTATCGTAACACTCCACTTCTTTCTTCTGCAAACCATAGCAAACCGCCGGAACAGTTTTGCTTTCCGACTTGTCAAGACAAGATCGTATCTGGAGCCGAGTGCCGTTACCGCAAGATTTACTGCACCCGTAGCTTGACCACGACGACCACATCCCCACGTTTGGGCATTCTGTACCAGGGCAAGCTTGAAAGTCGATCTGAACAAAAAGCGGTGGTTTTAGATAACAATTAATCTGTCGGGCAAGCAAACGTCTAGTTTGGCAACAAGAACCCTTTAAATTCGAATTCGATAAGAACATCATTTTTCAAATGCAATGCCAGAAGCAAAGCGGTTATTCGAAAAGAAATATCATCATCAAGCTTGATAAGAGTGAATGCACAAAGCTGAGCATTTGTGAAAAGCATAATAAGGCATCACACTGGATTGCTATGACTGATCAATCTCAACCAACCGCAAGAGTCACGGCCAGCCAAGTACTGATACATGCATTAATTTTGCCTAAGAAACGATCAGAGCCGTTTTCAGCAGTTCTTTAAATAAAAACAAATACAACATTTAGCCCATGTTGAAACATTTCACATCGGCCATTAACCAATAAAAACAAAAACATTTCTATTTACATCTGAGTGGATGCTCGTGGCACAAGGCCGACCTCCATCAGCCGGTGCGGGAGAGGCGCAGTGCCTTGTTCTTAGTTTCATTCCGCCATATCCGCAAGTTGCGTTGCACTGAAAAAACAGAAACAAATTCCAGAATAATTTGCAAGAGTCCTTGCATGGCAAATGTGTGTGGGCTATCTCAACTAGGCAAAACGGCGTTTTACTTAAAACAGTCCTAATATTTCAGCACGCCGATGCTTCCCCTTGCCTGCCATATCAAGGTTTTCTTAAAACTCGCTATATCTGTTGCAAAGAGTGTATGGTACTGGCGCCTGCCTATGAGGCTACCATGCACTGACGTGACTGAAAAGTTCTTGACACGTGTCGGTCTGGGTTTGGAACATCACTGATGTCGAAAACTGCATTACCTTAAAAGCAGTTACGCAGTTGTAAGGAACAGTTTGGCAAATTCAGCGGGCAGACAAGAAATTTCCACGTATTACTTTATCATTCCCGGAATTTTTTTCGGTGGTTTGGTATTGCAAGCAAACCACTAGGGTTTTCTTACACACACTCATGCGTTTCACGAATTTGCAGCTAATAAGCACAGGCAAGCGATAGCTCAGTGCTATAGAGTGTCCGCCACTCATTTTAAAGGTGTTCCTGGGGCAAGAGCGTTCAACTCAAAGACTCCGGTCTCTACAGATTTTTCTACAATTTGATTTGAAAGTCTTTACAAATTCTTTTAAAAAGTAGGTACGCTCGAACAGCTGCCACGCTTCACATCACAAAGACACTGCAGTCGATGATGCCGTATGTTAGTTTATTCCAAATGAACCGGTCTCCAGTGTTGCGCTATAACTACAGAACATATACAAAAGTTCTATAAGCGTTCCATTATGAGCTTAGGTAACAGGTGAGGTACATGATATTTTTCTATGCTTGCAAAATCCTTGTTGTTATAGCGACACGAGCATTTGTAATTGTGACGCCCTGACGAAAATAGTGGTGCAAGCCATCAAACTGTTAGCTTACCTTGTAACTTCATCGTTTATATTATTGTAGCAACCTATCGGTTGGCGTTGCCATGAATGTGGGATTCACCACGAACGGGATGTGTGTGAAGAATAACACCCATATATACGTGATGCAAACAAGCAATAGTAGAGTGATCATGGCATGTGATCTCTATTGTTGTTTGCTGCCACAATGTGACGCTTTGCGCACATGCCGCTCGAGCTTTCCGATCGCAACAATATGATCCTGGTCACAGCCATTTTGTAGAGAAGTATAAACTGGAGTTACATGCTGCTTATATTTAGATTTCACTTTAGTTTGCGCCATCAGCTAAAGAACAGGGGTATTTTATTTCAAAAATCACCATCATCTTTTCAGTTCAATGGGCTTGCTTACCGCGTTCTTTTCGACAAACTTAGTCTAACTCTCAATGTACTACAAATTTAAACGATTTTAAGATATAACATTTTCGAAATTACAAAGGCCACCATGTTCTCGTGAAACATTTTTCAACATTTGTAAGAACATGTATGAGCTTTTGAGACACACATAGTTATGGCTAAAAGTGGAAAGTGTACGAAAGTTAGCACCAAAGTCCATTTGTTATCAATAGCAAGTACTGCACATTTGCACAATTAAAGTTTTCATTGTCTTGCCTTTCCATTGCTGGGGTTTGGGGGGAGCGGGAAACGACGTCCCCACCTTCAGAACGAGAACGACTTTCCAATATTTTTTGTAGAACCACAGCTGTGGCAATTTTTGCTATCACTTGATGTCAAGCTTTTGAAAGAATTTCAATAAAAAATACTCTCCATTATCATAACGAGCGTTCTGGCATGTGTTCTTCTTTAGGAGCATTTTCCCACTTCTATTTCGCTACATTAGTGAATATAATGATCAGTAGAAACTTGAATTTATGTGTTCTGCACCTTGTCTAGAATAAGCAACATCTTATTGAATCCTGTCGTCGCCTTCGAAACTTCTTAAATGAAACTGAAAAAGCATATTTTAGTGAGTATTTGCCAACAGCCTTTTGCGAAAAACCCGAGGTTTCAAAGTTCCAACAAAGTAAAACGTACAAAAGTAATTGTACCTTGTCAAATTGCTGAAATGTATGATGTACATTGTAGGGTATGCATGGGCTGGCGATAGCACAGTGCTAGAGTGTCTGCCTCTCAATTAGAAAGTTGTGTGTTCGACCCACGGTCACTGAGTGAATTGCTGTATAGTGTTTCTTGGGCAAGAGCGTTCACCTCAACCGCCCCAGCAAGAAACAAATTTTAGGTTTCGGCCTGCCGCCAAATGCCGTCATAAAAAACGCAGAATGCATGAATAAAAGGAAGTTAACACTAAAATGTATTTCTCTACAAATGCGTTTTTTGTTTTTAGAATCCCAGGACAGTGGTTCAAGCACAGGTTTATCCTCCGCTGTTCTTTGCCACGACAATGCCAATTAAACTTTTTCAAGTTAGAACAACTTTAAGCTACAACATGAAACGTAGTTATTGATTTAATCCTACGCCTCTTCTTGCAATGATCATTTGAAATAAGGGCGCTTCAGGTACACCTTTTGCGCAAATGATTCGTTTAGTTAATAAATATATTAGCTTTTAGTTGTTTTAATTGCCATCTGTTCGCTCCATCTGCCGCCAAGATAAGTTAAAGCATTCAAGCCTCATGTTTAAGTACTATAACGAGAGTTTAGCTTTCAAATAATTACTTGTTTGTGCAAACTATCTATCAAATGGATTGGTTTCCCAGCAGTGGTCCTAGCAATTTGGGGGCCCCCTGCGTTTGCGTAATTGCGTTTTGATGACGTCACCGTGTTCACTCAACCGTAGTAAGACCTTATTGGCAAATTATGTATAACATTTTTGGTGTTTGATATGAAAATGACGTGATAACTCAGTTTACATAGTGAAGCTGTACACTGTGTCTATAGGTAATACCATGATATAATGTCCATTTTTCTTACATATTCCCCGGCAGTATTGTAACCATGAAATTTGTTTTTATCACAAATACTGTGGGGACAATAGATATTGTGCTCCCCTAGTCGAAAAGTTGGTGGGACATGCCGTGGTCCCGCCTGAAACTCATTCCCTGCCTTCTTAGGTGATACATTTATCCTCCCCATATGTGCACCATAATCCACTATACAAATAAAACAATTGCACAGAACATTGAGAAAAATGTAACACTCCACTGCTGTTTAACTTAAATGGGCAGAAAATCCTTCAGAACAGGGTTAGGAACTTGGCTTTTTTCGTCCAAATTATGAAAATTTGTTAGTTTTCAGAAGTGGTTTGGCCGCAAATATTTTGTTTGTCCTTTTGTGAGTTTTTTGGAAATTTGGCCTGCCACATTTTGGCCTAATTTGAATGTGGTGCCACATCCCGGAAGTTAAACAATTAAATTGTCTCCATGCGCACTCTCACAAGCACACTTCCCTTCCTAACAATTGAAGTCAGGGTTGCCAACCTGTCTTCACCAAAAACAGCCAGACCTTGTCCCCAAAAAAGCCAGATAGCAGTTTTAAGACATATACACGTAAAACATGCATACCCAAACACAAAATACATGTTAAAACTTGTCAGAAAAATCAATATAATACATTTCCAATCTTTAGAAGTATTTTCCTTCCCGTAATTACATTTCGTGCTAAATACATCGAACATTTTTAGAGCAGCAGTAAAATCTTTGCAATATTCTTTTCACCCTACATGTTCATAGACTCTCGTCAGAATAAGTTTGTAACGAATATGCAGCTCAGACAGTGTTTTGCCAGAGCCAAGCCTTGCCGAATGAAAAAAAGCCAGAAAAGCCAAACCAAGAGAATGGAGATAGTTAACGAAACATATGATCATTGTTATGTAATCTCCCCTCTGGAAAATGTGTTGGACATAATTTAAAACTATTGGACAAAGTTTAAACAATTTGGGCCCCTCTCAGAAAACTCTTTGCCCCACCTGGTGTCCCAAGCTGGCTACGGGCTTGGTGAGATCAGTCGACTGTTTGGTCTCTAGTGTATATAGACTGGATTTTGGCGATGGCACTGTGGAATTGTTTTAAGGAAAATAATTTTTTTAAGGAAAATATTTGCTTCCAATCAACTAAAAGCCACGTTTGGCCTTCCGCACAAATCCTTAACTGCTTATGAGAGTTCGCAATGCCAATGCGTTCATGAAGCATCTACCAATAATGTGTCATCATCTCTACCTTCATTCCTTCGTTTTGCACAAGAAACAGGGAACCAACCTATACTTCTGCGAATTACTGCAATCTCAAAAATCACTAAATACTTTGAACTACTGCTGTACCAATAGGTAGAGTTGCAACGTATACTTTGTGCAAAAACATCACGCATACATCCCGTTATAAGTAGATTTGAATAATACACGAAGAAAATGTATTAATACTACCAACATTTATTTCTGAATCGCTGCAGCGAAAAAACAGCAGTTGTAGGGTAAAAGAAACTATTAATGGTTGGAGAAATTAAGGAAAGGTTCCCAAAAACACATTTAAACACTCAGTTCTTACTCAGAATGAAATTTAGAGCAACTGATGAAACATTGCTTTACCAGCTACTGAGGTATGCAGCAAACCATGCAAAAATGCACAAGCACATTGGTGTTTACATTATAATTCTGTCCAACAAAACCAGTTTCTCAGATACTGTTTGAACAATTAAGTTACCGCAGGGCCAAGTTAAGCTTTGTAAGAACTTATTGTTCTTGGACTTTCACCGTCCAAAACTTCATATAAACATGCCTTTTATCTACAGTAAATCAGTTGAGAAACAAAGCAAACATAGTTTATAAAATGGGACTGGAATGAATAAAATATGCAATTGTTGACTCACACATGTACATCAGATTTCACTGTTCTTGGCCTAAATAGGCTACAACCACTTCACTTATGGCAGTAAATACTCAAACAAGTTAATATCACAAAACTACTGTACAAATCTTCGGTAGGTGCTGAATAAATAGGTGCATTGCTTTCTGTGCAGATTATTTTGCTTAAGGATATGTAAACTGGGTAATTAGTAGGTTTATAAGCAAGAATGGCGGATACCAGGTAAAACTTGCAACTGTTAACAAAATAATAAATAAATGGGCAGAAAATCCAGGGCCCCCTTCGTTCAATTACAAGTAGTCTATTTATGTTATATCAGCTAGTGTGTTTTTTCATCTTCAGGTTGAAAACCAAACGTGCTAAACATATTAACATTCACAAGATTATATAGCCAACCATACTAAGTTTTCTAGTAAATAACATGTAATCACATCCAAAAAATCAATCACAAACAAAAGCTCAGAATATTTCTAAAGCGCGCAAACTAAAAATGGGGGCCCATAAAAACTCGTAAATTGGGAGTGAGGGCCCAGTTTTGCACAACCTTGCACACCCTGCACACTCACTAAGACCACTACTGTTTCCCAGGAAAGAATTAGACACTATACGCCTACTGAGCAGGCATCATCAAGCTCACTGATATTTCATTACCACTGAGAAGATGCCTTGCACCTCAGTCAGCTAATTTTAAAAATGTGCTTATTTTTAAAAGCACGAGATGATTTTTTGCCGGAATCGTTTCACAAATGTTGAAGAATCTGAATCATAGTGCGTTTCAAGTTCAACCAACGTTTCAATTGAAAATTACACTTCAGGTAAATACACGGGATGCGATTTTTCACATAATCTTTTGGCGAATATTAACAAAAACATTAAGTCGGAAGTATGCATTACAGATATGTACATTGTAAAACAGAAGCCCAGGTCAGTTTATGTATATCGCAAGGTTTGCCAAGCATACTTCTGAAAAGCTCGTCCATGTTGACCATCCTCCATGGACAGGACAAGGTGCCAGATCCGAACAAGGATGTGTCTCATCTTCGTATAACTTCCCGTCACATTCAGGCACATTCAAGCCAGAAGGGTCTTCGCATATCCTTCGTCGGGTCCAGACAGCATTCCCACAGGTTGCTGTGCACTGCAATATGACGTGTAAATGAAACAAATGACAGGTTGGAAGACATCGCAAATAAAAACACAACTAAATTCGTTAATTGCAATAAAACCTAGAAGTGAAGCAAGAAGCTTCTTTTTGAAGTTGCGTAAAGTTTGTTTTCATGTGAATTGGAAAAATTTTAAACAGTTTGGTTAATTTTATAAATAGTACCGTTTGATACGAAGCCCACACAGACCACTTGTATACGCTTGGAGCTCCTTCGATAGGTGTCCATACTGTGATTATCTTTTCCTCCCCTTCTCTATTTTCTCGCAACGCCGAGACCGCGACGTGGTACAAAGTTCCAGGCAACAATCCAGAAAGCCATACTTCGTTTTGTGTAGTGAATAGTGCGCGAAAAGGCGATTTATTCCCATCAATCACAGCGACCACCTATTAAACACATTTCAAAACGCAATCGATCAGTTTGTTCCAAGAGTCGAAAAGAGTGACAGAGGCCTAATCTGTGCGTAGTTCTACTTCATATTTCCAGTAAGCGTTATTTTAGGCAGTCTTTATGCTGAGGCAGGCCACGTAAAACTTTCCGTAACACACTGAAGAGCTGCTCATACCAATCATGAAAACGATGCTATCAGATTTTGGTAATGGATTGATTATTATTAAATATGAGAAAACAAGAGTGATTGCATCTTTTGTACATCAATTGTTGGCTATAGTACAGTAGATGCACCGCAACGAAACATACCAGCTATCCGCGCAATCACGCCGAAACAACGAGTACAAATCGGACCAATATTTGCAAAGACTCTTTAAGCTTTTTTGGGTCGTGAATAGTCATCGAATCTATACTTTTAAAATATACTTTCTTTAATTACAGTGGCGAAGCAAAGAAAAGGTGCGTTGCATCTATGCCAAACAGTGGTGCCTTTGTAATTCTCTCCACTGCGGTGAAAATAACAAAACCTTGCAAAACCATTTAGACCTTGAATCTGTCAACCATTTGTGCAGGGTCCGGTGCTTCCCACTCAACATGAAGAGTGAACTGATCATGCAGCGCACCAGATAGAGAAACAACTGGAGTCACAGGAGAAGGATGGGCGAAAATTGCTCTCGCTTTAATTGCGACCTGGTCTGGCGTGTTCTCAAAGTAGGCTTGCAGCAAGACTTCGTATACACAACCTGTAGAGGAAAAATTAACAAACAGTTGCAACATGTTGTCAAAGGATCGTTGCAAAAAGGACTTCGCGATCGCAAACAGCATTACATTCGATGAAATGTTGGCTCATATCTGCGACTGTTTCATGAGATGCGAGCAACGGATACAGCAAGAACCCCTAAGGGTCACCGCAAAGGTTTGCAGTGGAAACTCACTCTCTGTTTTCTTCATTAGGGGTAAAGGAAAAAATGCAACTACATGCTTGTGAAAGTAGCTTTGAACAAAAACTGCAGCAAGTCTCAAAAACTGACCGAATGCCAGTCATGCGTGTTGTGATTTAAACTCAACACAGAAGCCAAAATGGATTCATTTGGACGGTTACTAATATGCTTGTTACGAAATATTTCAATATATTTATTTTAAGATGCATCTCTTTGCTGTTGATTCTGTTCCTCAGTGCTTTACCGTTGCAAAAGGATCATTGTGTCATTTAAACAGCTTCAAAAGTCTGTTCACACCTGTTATAAAAAGGTGTGCTGTTGTTTTCAACGTAGGTTGAAATCGCTGCAAGTGCTGGTTACAGTAGTACTCTGTTATCTGCGGTTGCTTCTTCGTCCCTTCAGTGCAGCTGAACGCATCGTGAGAATCGGCAATTGACGACTGAACTTTTATGGCCATGACGTACTTGTAGCAGCTCGCATCCACTTCCCACTCGAGCGAAACTTCGTCGGAGTCTATTCTGCACAAGACAAGTGCAAGAATGCATGTTTCGGATATGTAACAAACACTGTAAAAATGGAAAATACTGAATGTTTATAATAGTTTCTAGAGCGATAGAGCGACTAGAAACCTCTTAAGTGTGATCCTTGTAAAACATATGAAAAAATGATCTTAAGTCACTACTTTCGCAGAGTTAAGCACCTGCACTTGATTACAAACTCCGTCAATATATGTAACAATCTCAGACTTGATCAGAGCCAATCAGTACGCCAGCATACCATAGGTGTTTGCAGGGCCAGCCCAAGCCATTCCAGCGTCCTAGGCAAGATCCAGTGTTAGCCCCTATATAGTTTATGACGTCATGCGATCAACCGTGGCAGAACCTTTTTGCAAAATTGCCAACCAACTGTACTTGGTAAACCTAAACATTCATTCTCTTTGCATATCTTAAAATTACCGGTGGGACATAGGCAATGTTCATTCCAGCACCACTTCCCCAAAAAAGACCCTTTTAGGGACGATTTTTTTCATCAAACTAATTCATTAGATGCATGCCAAGTTTGTTTGAACACCAAATTCATGAAAATATTATCTGCACTACACAAGTAACAGGCGTCACAGAATTCACATAAACGAAAATTCTAGCATAGGTCTCTGAAAACCTTTATACAGTCTGATGTCGTAACAATCGATGACGTTCCGTATGCGCATCAAACCTCTGACGTTCACGAAGTTCACCATGTTGGTTGTGGTGCGTGCCAGCTGGTATGTGTTTGTTACATAAATTACGGTGGTTCGTCCTATAATCGAAATCTGACTGGTTAGCTAGGCCAGGATCCGCAATATGTGGGTTGCGGCCCCAAATTTGGGTCACGAGGCGTTTCACTCAGGGCAGTGGCGAAGCCAGACATAAATGTTTTGAGGGCTAAAATGTTTGATTTTAGGTGAGCAACAGTATTTTGTTTGGGATACCGCCTATCAAAGCACAAAATACAGGGTGACTCAAAAAGATGCGTACCCATATTTTGTTCGATAAAAAACCCATTTTTTAACGAATGTCTTTTCTGTTGCAGGACGTGATAGGTGA
>JGI24158J21664_10006348_pt1 | contig 15568 bp, 8 predicted proteins | sample Ectturendosymbi3_FD_21664 | JGI IMG/M metagenome (IMG submission 21664)
CAGCGTTCTCATCTAACTGGTCGGCATTTGACAGACTTCCTGAGAGCAGCTACAACTGAGCAGCAACCAGATTTAAAATTACTTGCAAAAAAATGCATACCTAGATCTCCCATTAGACAAAATATGTTTTAGATTATTTGTTCCATGCTCGTTTAATTTCTCATTATTTTGTTCCACATTTCATTGATGTTCTTCATGTTTTGTGAAACTTCAAGAATAATCGGTAACTTTTGAAAAGTAACCAATATGATGAAAACGCGATTTTTGACCTAATGTAAAATCTATTCACTGCAATATAACAACTAATCACTGTTACTGAAACTGAGGACGTTTATCAAGAATGTTGACAGGCCAACTGCAAGACAGAAAATTAAATGGTATGAGGCATTTTATATAGTCTTACCTAGGTTTGATACATGGTGAAAAGAATTGGTAGTTCGCAGCCCGCGGCACTTGTTAGAGTTATAATGTGGCTCTCTTGACCTTGAAAGTTGAGTACCCCTGGCCTAAAACAAACAATTAATTAATTATTTATTGAGGGGATTAATTATTTTGTTTATAGGTCGTAACTAAGGCAACCAAAAAAATGTGTGAAACATCTACAAACCAAATTTCATGCTCATACCATGAGGGAATCCCAAGTTATTAGGTCAAAAAAAGTCCAAATTTATCATTGGGTCAACATTTATTGTTGAGTCAACCTTTCTTGCAAGAGTTTTTTTTTCTTTATTGATATTTTATTGAAAATACAACAACAGAGATTGATATGCTTTTGCAAATATACTTGCAATTCTGTAATAATAAAGGGTTTCTTGCAGGGTTGAGAAAACCCGTTTTTTTTTTAAAAAAAAAACAACCCACCTGTTTTTTTAAAAAAAACCAGGTTTTTTAAAAAGAAACAAGATTTTGTTCTTTTTTCAAAGAAAACAGAAAAACCCCATTCTGAATTGTTTTTATTCCATCATGCAATATCACTATTTTCAGAATTACACTATAATAACTTGTTATACCTATTATGGCATTCAAAATTGAGGGTAAACCAATGTACCCCATCTCTGATTTCGCAATGTGTTGTTGGTCAGTTCACTCCTAAATAAGGCTTGGCAAGCATTCGCACTGCTAACAGAGAAAAACTACTACGACACAAACTCTGCAGTATCACATCAAGTTTACGTGCATGCCCTGCTAGTTCAACATCTACAGAGTGTATTTTTTCAATATATGATTTGGTATGTTCCAAAATCAGAAAAAGTTTAGATTTAGAGAAGGCAGAAAAACTGGTGAAAATATACCGATTGTGCGCAGCTGAAGAAGATAACCATTAGAATTTGCTCAAACTATTCAATATATTCTTCTCTTTTTTTCAAATCCTTTAAATTTTGTTGCTGTTTGTTTTGTTTGATTGAAAAAAGCAATTACATACAACTGTAAAAGTGTCCTGCTTATTTTATTTTTTACTTCGTAGCAGATTTTTCAAAGGAAAAGTAAAGAGTGGGTTTTTTGGTGGGTTTCATTGTTTTTTTAAGTGGACTTTTTCAAAAAAACCTGGGTGGGTTTTTTTGGNTCGTTTTTTTTTACAACAACCCTGGTTTGTTNCAACTTATGATGTAATAGTNTTGAATTGCCCACTATGGGATGATTGAATAATGGGCATGGTAAGGCAATTAATGTGGTCTTACAGTAGTTGGTTTGGTAAATGCTCAATCCATTATACATATAGTGTTTCAACTTTATGATGTTCTCAGGTTCTACTCTACTGTAATTATTAATCTACTAATCAATATATCATCCTCAAAGTTAAACAACCAATTGTTTTATTAATTTTGAAGCATAGAGTGCATGAATATGCTTCTGAGGTAACCTCAACACCTAAGACTGAAATGTTTTGTAATTGCAAACGCAGAAAATTTCTAGGTCAAAATAAAGGCAAATCTCAAATTTTTAGGTCAAAAAATTGGTTGCTTTACTCATGACTAAAAACTGCTTGATTGAGTGAATGAATGGATTTTTTTGTCAGTAGACATGAAGTTCTGTCCATTGTACAAACACACACTCTGTGCACAGTGCAGGTCGATAAAAAACAGACAAAACAGAATGTTTTACAATTGCGTTGTAGCCAGCTGAATCACAGGGTTACGGACATTTTCTTAACAGAACGTTTTGCAACGGCATTGGAGGCAGAACCACAGGCTTACAAACACATTCTTAACACTATTGTTCGCTAACCTGTAACACTTGGTACAGCACTACTGCAGAGAAGGACACCAATTCCTAAACTGGTCAAGGCCAGGTAAATTATAAATACTTTGTGGCATGACACACCCTCAAACGAACAAACACTGCAATGTTTGAGCACTAAATCACAAAGTAAAACGTGATTGTAGTGTTCAAAGAATAGTGACAAATACAAACAGTCTGACTGCATCAAAGTATGCAACCATATGTTGTTGGACATTCTGCTTCTCTCAAGAAACTGGTACACATTTTTTCTTAACAAGGCCTCAAAGGTAGGAATGTTACATTGAACATGATGACTATTAGCACTTGCTCTCCATGGCAGGTTGTATAGAGCTCTGCATCCAAAATTTTAGGCCACACACAATCTCAGCATGCATGATTTCATGAAATCACACCATAATTGTGATATACACATGCGTGTACAAAAGGAAATAAAAAGTATATGTTCAGCTGCATTTGAACATCGGAACACAGAGCCTCGCAGCTTGTTTGCTGCATAATGTTGACATTGCAATTGTTTCTGAATGTCATTGTCATCTGAGAGCTCGGTATCCAGTACAAGCCTGAGATATTTGTAGTGGTTAACATGTTTTTGAAAAGTTTTAAACCCACTGTACACCTTGGTTGATGCTGAAATTAGCTGGCTACGCAGCAATTTTTGCTCCTTGCGAAAATGAAACCTACCAATGTTCTCTATGGAGCTACCTTTTTGTGAGATTTTTTCTTTTGAATTCGTAACCTACCAACCACTTTGATGTTACCAAATTTCATGCGGAAACAAGCAGCAAGTTGAAAAAATAAAAAAATTGCTAGAATGTTCATTTCTTAGAAAGATATAGAACCATCAATGCCCTGGTTGATGCTGTAATTACTGCAAATTTTGTTCCTTGCAAAAATCAAACCTGCCAATGTTCTCAATGGGACTGCTTTTTCTTGAATTTCTGGCTTTGCCATATTCTGAATGATTCAGTGTTTCATGTAACCCAGGGCTTCTCAATGGACCCCTGAAGGTTTGTGGTGACTAATTGAAGGGGTCCACATGATTTTCTTATGAAGTAATACTTTCGTTGCTGACCAGTGATAAAGTCCATGATGTCTCAAGAACCCATATGAACAATGACTATCCGCTTCGTTGCTGGTCAATGGAGCAAGTAGCAGTTAGGGGCAGTTTTGCTTTTCACGTTTTGGATGTAGTTTTGAGAATATGCCTTTTACTCGCCTTTTTGTTTTTTAATACCACTCTTAACACCGAAAAGCTTGTTAGTGATAAACGTATCCAAAAGTCTGTAAGCAGATATACAGTAGCGTAAACTTATGTAGATAGAACTGTGTATTAAATGCAATGTGTAAATTGATTTTTGTGTCTGATTGATTAAGTTATCTACTGGGGTCCACAGAATTATATGAAAAGGCATGGTGGTCCATGGACGAAGATGAGTTAAGAAGCCCTGCTGTAACCAAACATGAAATTGAAAAAACAATCAAGTTTCAGATTAATGCTTAATGCTTTCAAATTTTATAAACTTACCCATGGTATCAACCCTACTCAACTGTTGTGGGAAAACTTTCACTATTGGTATTCATGACCAAAGTGACCAACGAAAGTAACTGTGAACTTTCACTGTTGGTAATCTTTGCCACAATCGCCAATAAAATTGTCAGATTTCCGTAGAAAAAGCTTACTAGTAGAGCTCAACCAATCTATTGGCATGCTGTTAATATATTGGCCGATATGACGATGTTGCCGATGTATCGTATCGGCAAAATTCTGCCGATATATATCGGCAAGATTTGCTCATAAACGTGTTAGGATGTTCCTCTGCATGTAGTGTTCATAAACCCAAGTTACTACTTCATCTCTGAAGCTGACTGATTAACACAAATTATCTGTCCTGTTCCTAGCACACAGCCTTCATGCATAATAATCAGACCATGGTGCAATAGTCCCAACAAAACGCTCTATGACGTAACATTCGCTCGCAGGTGTTGGCATGGTAAGCAGATAATTGTCTGCAAACAAACTAGGTTACGAGCTATTGTGTTGGTTATCTGTTTTATCAAAGTCTCTCTAGGCTAGGCAACCTTGTGTTCAACTTCAGCGTGCATCAAAAAAGTGCCTACATCACAGCGAGCAGTGACACAGGTACCCGCAGAACTTGATGTGCAGTTCTTCATCGCAGTGAAGTGATGGTTTTAATGCATCACACATTGTTTTTTACTTATGACATGCAATTGTAGGAACAGATGTCTACACAGGGATTAGGCCTACTTACATGCAACACATGTTTGCCTGTTTGGCATTGTGCAATTGTTGATTTATAGTTAGACTATTGTGAGTCCTAGAAATTGCTATGGACTGCGGTAGGCACGACGGATGAAGCCATCCTATTAGAGTGTATTTGACCTTTGGTTAAACACAGTTGGTTGAAGTGGTCACGTGACAAGTACAATACGTAAAAAGAGACAAGGGTTTGGGTTTTGGGGTTTAGCCTACAGTTCACACAATGCAAACAAGAAGCTGCTAACAGCTTGCCAGTTCTGAAACCATGACATTACATCACAGTCAACTGAGACAATCATGCTGTCCAAGCTTGTCAAGTGATCAGTTCAACCAATCATGTTCGACTGGTGGCAAAACAGCTCCAGGAGTATATATTTTGCCATCGCTCCAGGAGTGTATATTTTGCCTCATGAGGCAAAATAGACACTGCTTGTTCTTAACTTATAGCAAAGACAATCTGCTTTTTCACAATTTTAACTTGTGTAATTATTTTTTGTTCATGTGACCTGAAGAAAAAAATGGACTGTAATGCTTTTCAGCTGTCGTTTGGGTAATGCAAAAATATTGGTAATTGGCAATGAAAAAGGAAAAACATTGATATTGGCCCAAAAAAACCTTATTGGTCGACCTCTACTTACTAGCTATTTGATTAAAAGCAAGCTTTTCTATGGACATCTGACAATTTTTCTTGACCTTTTGGCAAAGGTTACCGAAAGTTTTTGGTTTTTCTTAGCCTTTTTAGCCAAGGTTTCCAACGGTGAAAGTTTTGGTCATTTTGGCCACATGGTTACTTTTGTTGGTCACTTTCACCATGAATGTCGATGGTGAAAGTTATGTGATTTGGTGTTTGCCTTTGAGCAACCGCCAAATGCGAGTTTGCATTCTCCGAAGGCAATCTCTGGCACCCTGCTGTGCAAACAGAAGTTTGTACTCGGGAGGCAACTGTTGACATGGGATTGTAAGTACGAATATATTTGTACACTGGCAGGCAACCAAGAGACCTGTTCAAACTGTGAAAAGACTCAGCAAGCCTTCGAGTCTTCATTGAAAAAGGAAGTTTTTGTTTTGGGGTTTCATTTTTTTATGAGTGGCGTCATAAGTGAGGTAGATTTTTGGCCATTTTGGCTCGTATTACCTGGCCTAGGGCCCAATAGCTAGATGGAAGTATTTTGCTCAAGTTTTTGTTAGAAACTATGCTAGAATCTTAGTCTTGAGCGTTTGATTGACTTTCTGGCATTTCTGGTTCAAAAGTTGTGATCTAAAAACAACAAATTAATTATCTGATTAGCGGATTATTTCCTAATTTTGTTGTGTTTTGAGGTCACAACATTTGAACCCGAAAACCCAGCAAGTCATCCAAAGTATCAGAAGACTCGGACTTTAGCCTAGTTTCTAATAAGAAACTTGAGCAAAATACTACTATTTAGCAGTTTGAGCCCAAGGTTGGAAGTTTGCCAAAAAGGCCTAAAACTACTCCACTTATGACGTCACTCACGAAAAATCCCAAACCCAAAATTTTTTTTTTCATTACAGCCTCGAAGACTTGAGTCTTTTGGAGGTTTCAAACTTTGAACAGCTGTCTAGTGCAATTGCCAGAGGAGTTATGCCGTTGCTAAGACACTTGCAAACTGCTTGTTTTAGACTGAAATCATATCGGCTGCGAAGGTGTTAAGTGCTTTTTCCACATTATCCACTCTGTACTGTTTCTTTTACAATTTAGGGTACAAAACGATTGCTTGAGTGGAAGCCTACTGGCAGTAACTTAACTCAATTGGAATTTCCGTCAGCTCAAAACACTGAAATTCTGAGTGGCTCATCCAGTGTGGTTGTTGGACAAAATACAACAGATGAGAGGTACGCTGTTTAGTTGATCTTAGATTCTGGTTTATTTCAAAATAAGTCTATTACTTTGTCAGCTATATTCATGTATCCATATGAAATACGTGTATATATGGTGATTGTTGGTGGATTCCATAGTAGGAGAGGTTTGATGCAATGGTACATCAAAATCAACTCCATGCACTTGACTGAATTTCAATGAGGTGGCTTTTCAATGATACACATAGAAGGCAATGGTATTGGTTGAAACTGATCTATAACATATTTTATAGGTAGATTTTACTTTCGGTTAAGCCATTTTTATAGTTTTCAGCCTCCTTTTCAGTAGGAAAAAAGAGATGCAAATTGTTTTTCTAGCTTTTCCCTCTCTACCTTAATATTGACAATAGAGTACAGTGCATCTGCTTCATTTAAGAAGTTCAACTCTTCTTTGTACATATTATCCAAATCTTCATCATATAAACAGTTCTTTCAATCCACTGCTAGGCTGCATGAGATCTTGGCAAATGTTGAGCAACCATTTGATTGTCTTGTCATCCCGAACCATCACACCATGCACTAGGGAGGTCGATGGATTGGACAGTGAAGAACAACATGGTCAATGGTGTGTTCTTCTGTGCCACATTCACAAGCTGAAGAAGGGGTCATACCCCATTTGTATAAGTAAGAATGGTAAATGTCTGACACTGGTGTGGAGTCAGTTGAGCCAAACCCACACTGTTCGTGACAGGGCCATTCCAGGAGAGTGGGTGCCGATTTCGAGGATGAAGTACGGCGTCTCATAGTGTTCTTCAACCACTCCAAACTTCTATGCCCAGAATGCTGCGCTTTTGTTGTTGTAGTCAGATGAAACTGATGAGTTGTTGTGCAGTGGGTACAAGTGGGTGCCTTGATTTGAGATGTTGTGCATTTCCACCCAGTGGACAGCTGAGCGCTGAGTGAATTGAAGGCTTCATGACGCAACATGCTAGAGACAGTGTGGCTCCTTTGTGATGAAGCTCAGCATATTGGATGCCGTTGAAGAATGTCTGCTGTTGTAGCTTCCTTGTTGTTAAGATTGAAGACTACTGACACTACTTTTGTAGTGCTGAGCTTTAACAACTTCCAGATCTGGAGGTATTCCCCGACAGTTGCCATGTCTTTACTTAGCACTCCTTCCACTGCCTGCCAGTTCCCATCAGCATACATGATTGCTGGATCGTTGGCATATGCATATTTTCTGGAGACAGTGGTTAGCAAGTTAGAGGTGTATACCTTCAAGAGGAAGGGTGCCAGGATGGATCCCTGTGGGATCCAAATGATTTGTGGTTAGTTGTTTCTTCAAAGGTGGTGAAAGTTTCCAATTGCCCTTAGCTCAATGTCATTCAAACAAAAATGATGGCCACCACAAAAATAAAGTAACTGGTTGAGTGCAAACTGCAAAAACAAGTTAGTGTTGAAAATTCCTTACCTATTGCTAAGATTTTGTTATAAGCAGGATTGTGTGGGCAGCTGCCTTAATAGTGGGTAGATCGCCCATCAGAGTTGTTTTTTTACCTCAAAAGTCAACAAAAACCTTGCATCTATCTACATAGTACATACATTGCAAATGCATTACACTTCATTAAAGTGATTTATATATGTACATGCTTTTTCATCATATATAGTGAAACTTAATTGGTGTGTAATGATTTTGTTTGTCAAATTTATATTGCCCTGTGTTTTAACCAACATTCTTGACTAAACTTAATTGACTTTGCAGTCATAGACTTGTAACAATTTGCTTATTTTATACTTGTACACCTCAACAATGGCTAACAAAATGGTTTTGCAACTAGGACACATCAGTAGTTAAGTAACAATATAAGCTATATTGTTCCCCCTGTAATTCGGGGAATGAAGGCACATCATATATTCAAACAAAGGTACTGTGCTACAAGTGTAATTGTAATTTATAAGCTTTGATATTATTGCAAAGCGCTTGAGACAAAGAAAAAACCTAAGGAATGTATTATTTTTGAAGTTTTTGCAAATTAATAATATGTGCGGTCATACAAAGGACCTTGGTCATGGTCCAAAGGTCCTTGGTGCGGCCATTGCTATACTGCTACTCTGAAATCCTGCTACTTGCTTAATTGTAAACAAAAACTCTCTTATTTGCAAAACTAAACAGCTGGCAGAAGTCTATTTTCTGTCCTTAGCTACCACAAAAACTTCATTCCCTTAAAAATTTACTTTTTACTCGATAAAATTGCATTTACAGCTATAATTGCTTAATGACTAGACTTAGGTCCTCTACACTACACGTGGCAAGTTGACGTCTACTAAGCATTTTTTACGCATTATTAACGCAGCGTTTTGAGAAATGGTCCAAAGGCCCCAAATCGCTATTGCAATGGTAGAGCGCGCCATACTGAAGCTGATAGGCCACGTTAAGTTGTGCAGCTGCTACTGACGAAGTCAGAGGATGGTGGTTTCTGTCTGCCAGCCACGTTCTGGCATTATGGATGAAAGTGAGCTGATGAAAACTCCACTAATTATTTTACCAAAAGTCGACAATCACTACAATTCACAACTGTGAGCCGCACACCTTATGGGACGGCGGATATGGGCGGCGCAGACAGTCTATGATATCGGACAAACAAAAAAGAAATGTTCCTTTTCAAAATCAAGCTTCAGTTTTTAGTAGAACCTTGATATTGCTTGTTCATTTCGTTCGTATTTGCATTTCACAATACAGCGCTCAAGAGCAAAACAGCCCGGGCAGTGACAAAACAAATGCGGAATCAAAAAATTCCTCGGATCCGGACTGGACTGTGGTCAGTAGCGAGAACAGAACTTCAGAAAGTAGTGAGCCATTCGAAATGGCAACGACAACAACAGCGCCTGTGGATTCGCCAGTTCCAAAATACGACTTTTCGGTTCCTTTACGAAGCATTCATTTCATAAAAAAGTGAGCTATTATGCAAAAAAAATGCTATTGCAAATTAAGTTTTTATTTCCGTTGGCACCTCTGAGTTGATGGCGTACAACTTCGTGCCATACCGAGAAAACATTTTAATCGCAGAAAAGTCTGGATTGTGCTTCTTTACGTTTGTTGCTTGTGCATGGCGTATGACACAGAAGTTTTTGTTATCATAGTTAGCCGTTTCACCGGCATGAATGTAAACTTGGAAAATACCGTGGGCTCCACTGACGTAGATTATCAGCTCAGTGTGTGCCTTATCAGTTGCGTCAGATGTTGATAAGTGGTTTTGCGGAGGACTGACTGCCGTTGGTTGATGCTGTACTTTTAATCACTCGAATTGCCGTACAGCCCTTGTCTCTGGCACACATGATCTCGTATAAAAATAATAAATGAAATTAATCATAACGAAAGCTGTCGATAGCTTTAGCGTTAAATGCAGATCCATCAAATTTAGATCTGCTATCAAGTTCTGACATGCGCGAGGTCTACAGTAGCGACGTTTCAAAACTCATAACGTGTTTTCAACAGTGTCTGTTATGATGATGTTTCAACTAACACGCAGGTTTTACAAAAAAGACAATATTTTCGTTTAGGTCTGATAGAGATGTTGGCTGGCGATACCTTGTGATGGAATTGCAAGATGGCGGAACTTTGCCTCCCCTGCATTTTCACCAAGGCGGCTGCAAAAAGTTCCTCAAAGCGCTCGAGATGTATGTTCCTACTGCGCCGTAAGTATATGCTTTTGAAATCTGGGTGTAGAAAAGAGAATAGCTTCACGACTCATGGCTTTGTTGCGTAGCTCGATGAAGCACAAACGAACGATTGAAGTTCTGCCAGAGAATCCCAATGCACTTGCTCAGTCCTTCGACGAACTGAACCTATTCGCTGACTCCAAGCCGCAGCAGGCTCACCAGCACCCTACTGCTTTCGCGAAACGTTTAATGCAGGTTAGCCTGAAACTTACCGCAGTTAAGTTGCCGTGCATATAATACATTTACTGCTCTTGGCTTAATAAGCTAGAGACTGCTCAAATAACGTGATATGCGACCGCAAATATAGCGCCGTTAATATTGGGATTTAAAAAAGGTTAATTGAGCAATGACATGAAAAATTTGAATAAACCAGTAGCATTTTTACATACAAACTATCTTTTGTGAAACGTGGCGCTCTAAGTAATAAACGTTGCAGACTACAGCTGTGTGGCGTAAATTGTAAGGTTAAATTCGTATCGAGATATTCAGAAACACTGATTCTAAAAGTGGAAAGCGAATAACATCGTAGTCTAGAAATGTTACTCTTTACTCACCAAGTTACGCAATGTTAAGCACTGGGCATGATGATAAACTGCAACTGATGATTGGACTGTAATTCGGGAGCAGGTTAGTCCTTGGAAACTTGAATACACTTCAACCATCGTTATCCCGTGGTGCACCCTGGCCCGGAGTGGTGCCGCCTGACAGGGCTCCAGGTATAGGTCAAATAGTCTGTCTGAAAAGACAGACTGAGCTCTTTAGCCATGCAAGGCAATCGATCTAGGTATGGGGAACCTAGAGGCAGGGGAGGAATATTTGTTCACTGTGGCAGCCCCAGCAACTAAACCTGGACCCAACGTTTTGGCCAAGCGTTTTTTTGACGCTCTCTGGGTGATGCGCTTTGCGATCTGCTAATGCCTGGACAACTGAGCGACTCTCACCTTTGTGCGGACTAGCTTTGGGAATTTCTTCAAAGCGATCATCCTCTCTTGTGAAGGTTGTGCCACACACACACGGGCTCGTTTAGGACGACTTATCAAACCGCTTGCAAGCAGTTTTGAAATTGATTGTTAGAAATATGCCATTGCGCTCTCTTTCGATATAATCATACATGTTTTGGTTAGCAGACTGGTCTACAATTACTAATTTTTTTTCTTCCAAAGGGAATTAACTTCCAGGCACCGCTTTTTTGTTCGGCTCGGTTGCAATAATGCAATATCCCTAACTTTGTGAAACTTCAAGATTTCATAAGTTTTTTTTGCTGTTAAATTCATCAGTGTTTCCAAAATGTGGCAACTTTAAGAGATTTTTGAGGACTAAGTATTGTGAATTATGAAAATATCAAAAGAGACAAGTGATTTGAAAAGGGTAGTATCAAGGAAATAAGAAGTAAGCCTTTCTGCTTTTGGCATCTTTTGTGTGCCGTGTGCAACCTATCTCACTTGGGCACCGAGGGTATAGAGTTATGCTTACTCCGTTGAAAACTCTTATGAAAAGCACTTTCGCTGGCGAAAAAAATAGCATAACTTGAAGTTTGAATTTGCAGGAAGTCGTATTGCTGGGTCGCAACCGTTCTTCACGTTGTGCGCTCAGATCCGAAAGGATTTGGGCGTGGCAGAGAAAGTATGAACCCAGCTAAAACGAAACTCCGCCCGGACATAACCCTTTCGCATATAGCAAGCTCTACGAATGTTTGCAGCGATTTTTTAGCATGGAGTGGTGGTTGGAATCTCATTGGATCAGATATGCTGAAATGTAGCGTTGTGATTTCATTGTTCACCAGAAGTGGTCCATAGGATATGACGCGCTCCACCTGCAAAGCAAAAGAACACCAGCTGCAACAAGAAAACCAAATAACATAATCGCAAATACGCTACAAAACCAACAAAATCTTGGCAAACAAACACAACTTAAGTTTCTTGGATACATTACTGAGGTGTGCTCTGTACGGTCCAGTGTGACACCAAGGTACTTGGGGTAAGGGTCATGTGGGAGAAGTTTGTTGTCGATGATGACCTTCACGACCTGTTTAGCTCGGTGGTTGTCCAGATGGAAGAGTGCTGTGGTGGTCGTGGTGGTATTCAGTCTTAGGTATACCATTCATGTAGAGAAGGATCAATATTGTCCCAGATCTTAGGGCCTAGATGCTTCAAAGACCTTTTTCAATATTTGGTATGGACCATTTGCCAAAAATGTGAACCCCTAGTTGCACTACGCGTGACATGACAGTGTACTTGATTCACAGGGGTAAAAAGGCGATTTAATTTGTCAGTGAAGGTTGCCAGAGTGAGTTTGTGCGTGATTTTACGTAATTCAAGGTTACAAATGTCATCCAGCATGAGGGGGTTGAGCTTTTTATATAGTGGTGCTATCTTTGTCCTAAAAGAGCGATGAATATATGCCATCGCTCTAATGATCTTATTGTGCAATACATTCTATTGGTTTAGGGTTGTCATACCAACACCGCTCCAAGCACAAATAGCAACTTGCAGATAACTACAAACAAAACTGAAGTAAAGTGAGTTTTGTGTACTATCCCTCAAATACTGATGTATTCGATAAAAAATTCCAACACTACGAGAAAGTTTTTTTTCAAGGTAGGCTATATGGTTAGACCAAGTAAGAGCGGTCCTGTAGAAGTTTACTTCTTAGTACGAATAGCACGTTGTACCATTGCTTTGCTGACCTCGAAAAGCTGTTTGGAGCCATAGCCTTGGCCGCCCTTGTCTCGATTTTGATAACTTCTTGTTCAGTTGTTTACTCAAATCGATTTCCTCGCACGCCATGACAAGGTCCTGTGATCTCGTTTGATGAAGAGCAAAGTCTTCGGCGTGCACTTATTTGGTTTGAGTATCGAAAAACGGGCGACTAAACCAAATAAGTCCCATCTCATCAGTCTAGTGTCACACAGGTCATTGCAGTCTATGCTGCGTGCTGTCCCGCCAGCATCAATGCGGGCAGTGGCACGTGGGCATAACAGACACTTTTTGTGTTTTCCTTACGCGGTGCTGCCGGTTTAAATCCGTTTTCGTGTGTGTCTGCCACTCAGATGCGACGTTGCAGGTTAGCACATGTCGTTTCCATCTGTACCAGACCGTTATCACTAGACGCCGGAAGCGCTGACGTTGCGACTAGACTTAGTTCGTGACGGACTAATGCGAGATGATAGCTTCCGTTAAGGATATGGGATGAAAAAAAAAGAAGAATCGGACATATATAGCTTATTAGCACGCAACCAGAACCAGCACCTCGAAGTATATACTGAGATTGAGTCAGCCTGCGTGTTCCATCTTGCTCGTCGCGTTACATATATCAACGGAATCGAGAAGCCGGTTCTACCATCGGTATGGTTGTATTTGCAGAAATCAGACGGGCGAAGGTAAATACGATCGAGGCACCGATGTGTGCGATTTGCTTCTTTCTCGTTGCCATGCGGTAATGACGTAGTATATGTGCTTACATGAGCGCATGCGCATCGTTTTGTCGCATAGCAGCGTCACAGTGTGAACGCGATCTGGTAACCTGCTGTCATCGCGAGCTTTCCTGCGCGCAGAGCAATGGAGTTCCGCAGCACGTCGACAGAATTGTCTGTCACATTCACAGCAGCGTAATGTGCCGAACGCTGAAACCAAGCGATTTCCTTAAATAACAAAATGGATGTGAATTGTTTCTTCCAACCGAATCATAGAATTATCTTCTTTACAGAGGCTGCTACCGTACGTGCTCAAGTGCGCTTAATCTGCATCAGTGCATAATTGTTTATTTCAGTTATAAATTAGCTTGACACGTATTCAGTTTTTAGTTCTCTGCATTAAATGTCAGTTGGGGCTTTAAAGGTCTAAGCCAGGGATGGTCAAATTTTTGACTCCCTGTCCACATGCGATTCTAAAACTTCACAGAGGGCCTGATCGGATGCAGGTGAATGGATGGTTTGCGTAAACTGAATTTAATTATTTAATTCAATGCATACACCACAACATGAAAGGTTTCGTCCTTGAACAAATAAGCAAGTACGACAGTATAAGGCTTTCTGCGTGAAATATTTCGTATATAGATATTTTACAACGCAGCAAAGAAAATATCTTTCAAATTTTCTGGGAACAGTGTTGTTCGAGAGTGCTCTCGCTTTTTAGCCAGTGAATCAAAGCCTGAAGATATATTTGTTGTGGCAATTTTCAGCAAAGGTAGGGATTAACTTTGATCTGTGGCGAGATTTGTGAATGTTCATGTTCTGCTTACAATCATAACCCGGGTTAAACAATGTATCGTTTGTGCCATACTCCGCCTGTTTGGAAATGCATTTTCATAAGCGCAGCTTAAAATCATTCAGCTAAAAAAAATTAAGCTTCTCCTTCAAGGACAGGTTTGGACTTAATATATCGATCAATTCCATATGCAGCTCTTGTCGTGCAGTTTCATAATCTTGCGGCAGGTTGCAGGCAACCAGCTGAAGTGACATGTTAATTTAAAAAAAACAAAAACGTCGGAGGATTTCTGCGAGCAGGTCGTCCCGAGACTCGCTTTATTTCTTTGCGTTTTGTTTGGCTTGTGTGGGAAATGAGCGAATCGTTGTGTGAAATTTGCCTGGAGGATGAAGGCAGCTTGGGGTTGAAGGCTCTCACATTTGCGTACATTCGAGCACAAGCTGATCTTCCCGTTAATGTCTCTCGTGCAGCGCATTCATGGGTGAAACTATATCTACAGCAAACGTTAAGCCATACAGCCACTTTGACCTTTTTTCAAATTAAACTTACAGATCTATCCATTGTGACATCGCCAAGTCTACCCCAAGGTTTAATATTAATCCCTCTGATAAAAAGTAGAAGCTAAGCCGCACATTTAACGTCGCTACTTTTCATCCAGTGCTTGTGAATATAACTAATAGGACACTGCCTTTTGCTTCAACTCACAGGTTACGGCGAGCTGCAGTTTTACGTGATAAGCCGAATTTTTCAAACTTGAGGGGACACAACAGACATACTGTCTGTAACATTAATAATACCAAAACTCGCCTTCGGAGAGAGGCTTTCTAGCCTTCTCCTATATGAATACCAGCTAAAACTACTTTATTACCTGACTCTTGAGTCCCAATTTGTCGGTGGACAAGATTCTGTGGAGTGTGTAAATTCGCTGCCAGCCTTTGAACACTTGTTTTCCGTTCTTGCATTGAACGCTTGCTAGTACCGTTGGCATGCCTCGTAGCAAGACCAATCATTCTGGATTACTCCTGAACTGGGAAAACGTGGGCATTGTCAGGAGTATGAAAAATAAATCGGATTTATTAATATAATGTAAACAAGTTCACCAGGCCGGATTAAAGAGTTAAACGGGCCGTAGTTTACCCTTGCTTGGTCTAAATCAGTGGTTCTCAACCTTCTGATCTTGGCGGACCCCTTTTGGTGCTGTCTATTGCATCACAATAGGCCTTGCCTGCGGGGGATAAATCTCAATAAGCTTTTGTATTGTCCCATCACAATAGGCAATTAAGCAAATGTTCAAGCCTATTTCAAA
>JGI24158J21664_10006351_pt1 | contig 15566 bp, 5 predicted proteins | sample Ectturendosymbi3_FD_21664 | JGI IMG/M metagenome (IMG submission 21664)
GCTGCTGGTTGCTTTCCTGTTAGTTACATGCCCCGAATAACCATAATTCGCTTGTGCTTGCCTCAGTAAGTTCAAGGCGATTCAGACGACTGAAACACTATCGATCCACAGTCGTCGCACTGTCTTTGAGCCTGCGTGGTAAATGGCGCTGTTGTCATCTTCCTTCGTCTCAATCAAAAGGTATCACGATTACTCTTCGCACGGAAGTGAAGCTTGAGTGAAAAATGGCGCTGTTGTTGTCTCGCTTTACGGAAGTGCGTTGATTTAACCAGTTTCACGGGATGTTTGTCGCTGATCTATGGAGGTGCTTGCTGCACTTTATGCTATGTATAGGCACCCGCATCCTTCAGCTGGATTTCTACAGTATTCTATGCAATGTGGACATAACAATCTTAATCTTAAGAAGTTTGTGTCTTTCATTTACGTTCCTCTCCACAACATGCATACGAGTACAAATCACTATTCCTTTTTTTGTCTTTTTCTCCTGGGCATAAATACAACGAGTTCGAACTTACGAATACGTTTCGCTTAGCGCTCTGAGGATACATTCATGAACGATCCACATATCCTATGCCTGAATTCCTTGTCTCATTAATAAATGCCCTGTTTCTATCATGTATCATGTATTCTATGTAGCCTATTATATCCAGTATCTGTCATTGCGTAGGTGTAACCTTGCAGTGCACACGAATAAAAAGTCTAGCTACGGTGGTTCAACCTTAGATTGCTCACTTTGACGTGCTTAAGTCGGTTAAAAAAACGGTTGCAAATTGTCAAGCCAAACGGAGGTAAAGACCTGCACAGGTTACAGAAAAAAGTACCACTTTCAAAATGAAACTCCAAAATGCATTTCAGGTTCCACTGTGGTTAGTGGAAACTGCTGATGTTTTCCGAGAAAATATGTTTCAAAGTAAGTCAACAAAGTAACCGGCCGTGTCGGTTAATACATCTGAACTAATATTTGCACTTTATCGTATGTTCTTGTTGCACTATTCGTGTTTCGGCCTGTTTCTGATAGTGGCGAATTGAAATTGCCAACTATATGGCATTTCACTAAAAGTTGGTGCTAAAGTTTGAGCCATTTGAGTTTTTTAGTTTGGTTTATTATGGAGTGCATGTGTCCATTAAATTCCAACTAGTCTTAAGTATATTAGAGATACAAATTGCTGGAAAACTTGCGCTGACTTTGATGAAAGACACAGAGTGTGAAACAGTGAGTTCATTTAAATGATTACCTCATCACTTTTGTAGAAATATCTGATGACGTTGCTGACGTACTTTTCAATCGCATTCCACATATCTAAAGCGTCGTCTCTGTATGGATAGTTGGGCAAAACGTTCTTGTCGTCTAGGCCTATGCACAAGAAAACCTGAGAGTTTTTTTAAGTAAAACCACACGTTTGACACAAAAGGTTGCAAAATCGAAAACACATTTTTGTTTAAATTATCTGCAGTGGTTGCTAACGTAGAGCACAAACACACAAGGTTAAGGTTGCATTTTCAAATTTAATCGTGAAACGTATGTTTCATTAATGCACTGAGGAGGAGGGGTTTCCTGACGATACATTTTTCAGTGGTTTTATGTGGAATTAAATCTGTGTTACGTAACCCGCGTAAACTGCGATTCACAGAATATATTAGGATTTTTCTTGGACTCTTGCAATGCAGGAGTTTAATATTCAGCGCAAGCATGTGGCCAAGCGATGTTTCTATGATTGGGTCGACTTCTGCGGAAGTGTTTGTCCTTGAATGAACAATAAATGAAAAAATTTTCACACGAATTTCGACAGTCTGATTGGAGAAGCCTTTCGTTGTAAAAAATGCATACTAAGATTTTTAAGCACTTTTTAATAATTAATCTTTTATCACGTAAATGTTGCAGTGTACCTATTACAACATAAGAGAAAAGCTCAAAATTTGTCACAAAACTTACGATCAGCCTGCTGAGTGCTAACCAGAGTCTCAGACAGATTGTTTACTGTGATTTTTCTCAACTAAATCTTAAAGCACTTAAAATCGACCAGTTGAGTGGCAATTCGCATTATCAGATTGGAATGTAAGGAGGGGTCAGGCATTGTGTTACCAACAACCCACTACCATTGCAAGAGTCCCTGCACAAACATGCGCTTCGGCGCATGGCACTGAGAGTGCTACGATTGATGTAGGGCCGGTTCAAGTCAACATAATGAAAATGTCCTTTTCTATAACTTTTTTTCTTTTCAGAATTTTACAAAACTTTCTGAGCGCAAACATATTTTTTGACAGATTCGTTTTTGTTTATGATGCGATTACAACCAATGAGTTTTAGTTGCGTTTGTGCGAAGAGTTATGGTAATTTTAAACTCATTTGTCTATAAGTTCTTGTGAATCTATAACAAAATAAAAGATTTTTTACAGGATACTGGTTTCATTTTACCTCGTGCTTTTATCTGATAAGGTATGTCCAGATCTGACAAATCAAATATTTTGTAGAAATGCTTCAGGGTGTCTGCAGAATCTGTGTCATAAAAACAAGAAACTCTTCATAATAATCTCATTTTTACAGAAAAGTACAAGGTGAGGTGAAAACGTGGCAGTTATTTCCCATGGCAGTGTCAGTTATAGAAAACTAAAGTTTAATATTTTTACTAAATTCACGTCAAAAGGTTTTAATGTTTGGAAAAACACTACTTCCGCAAATTATCCAGGTGTGCAAATCAAACCATCGGCTAAAAATACAAAATTATATTCTTACTTAAACCGACAATCTTGTTTCCCAGAGCCGAAGGAGGCAGTAAACGTGGCCGGCCGTTGTTGTTGATGAAACACACTGACCGAAGGTGAAGACGTAGCAGCTTGTAAAGAGGATGGCAGCGAGGGAACTCACGGAACATTGCTACTGCAAAGGCTTCTGACAACCCGTGTGTGAAGTAATAATGATAAATCCACTGTAGAGAAGCAGTAAATTCAAGATTTTTGAATCGTTTTCACCCCAAGAGTGATAAAGGTCGAATTTATTTCGCAAGAAACAAAGAAATATTCAAGGGAGGGGTATCTTGAAGTTCTTCAACAAGTTCATTCGTATCTGGCTTTAATGACACGTCCTTTTTCGGCATGCCCGGTACAAGAATCCATTAACCCGCTTGCTTGTAGAACACACAGCAGGCAACTGTCGAACACGGGTGTGGGGAACGTGAGAATTTATGCAAATGGCTTGAAGATTAAACCGAGTGCAAAACAGAAAGTGCACAAAATCTTCCCAAAAAACTTTGCACATTTTCTGTAAAGTTAAACTCGAATCACCCAGATTTTTTAAGTCTGACCAGGTCTTTGGAATTTGGGGCGAGATTTGCTGGGTCTTATTTTCGTCTGATCGCCAAATGCGGAAGAATGGACCCAAATGCTTCACAGGCTTGTCGAAGATCATGTAAATCATAAATGCAACATACATCGTCAACGCCACGACAAGTGACACTTGGCCATCTTCTCAGCGAAAATATTACCTTTAAGTTACTTTGAGATTTTAGTAAAAAAGTATAAAAGCTTTCAAAATTTGGCGTCGAGTTTCGTGGTTACCAAATGGCTTTTGCGAAATCATGCAACTCTAAATTTTTAGCTTTCCGGCCCTCGAATCACAGTACAAGTACTGTAACGATTAGAAGCAGTGCTGTGGTGTATAATATCTAGGGCAACCAAGTTTTTTACCTAAAAATTTAAAGTTTTGACTTTATTATTGACAAATTTTGACTTTATTTTAACCTGTCAATTTTCTGCGTTTTCAGTTGAAATAGGGAATACAAAGCATTTGATATAAAGTATTAGACAAATGAAACAAAAATCTGTTGAAATGAAACAAAAACTAGTTTATCTGCAAAATCTGGTATAGCATGTTTTAAAATGTCTGGCATCTTTCAGTTTCATGAAACGAACCTCGTTGATGCTTTGCACTGTGGCGATGCGCTTCCACCATAAACCTTTTCGCACTTTTCACTTCCTAAGCAGTCACATAATTTGCAAAATATTTCACCTTCAGGTGCTGAGGTAAACTCAGAAGCATATTCATGCAGCATAGCCTACTTCGAACTTTTGCAGAATTTGGTTGTTTAACCTTAGGCATGGTATGTTGATAAGTACATTAATAACTATAGTAGAGTCAAATCTCAGAATATCATAAAGTTGAAACACTGTACGAGTATATGCGTAAATGGATTGAGCATATGCCAAACCAAGTACAGTAAAACCATATTTCTTGCATTGCCATGCCTAGTTTACTAAAAAAATTTAAACATCCAGTAGTGGGCTGAGCAACATTATTACGTCAGAAATCGCAACAAACCCATTACTATTTTGGAATTGCAGCTAAACTTGCAAAAACATATCAGAATCTGTTGTTGTAAATTCAATAAAAAATCGACAACGAGAAAAAACTCTGCTGCAAGAAAATTTTGACCTAACGATAAATTTTGACCTAATGATAAATTTTGACTTTTTTTGACCTAATAACTTTGGAATGGTTCATGGTATCAGTGTCAAATTTGGTTTGTGGACGTTTGATAAACTTTTGAAATAGCAGAAAAATCTTGACTGTATTGATTTTCGGTTGCCCTAGTAATATCACACTTTTCAGTTTAGTGCCTATAAAAGGCGCTGAACCCACTGACGCAAGTCTACTTTCATACTAGAATAATCGCACAGTGGTTTATGTTTGTGTTCCAAAGCCGTTTCAACACATTGTTTTGTTGGAACAATTTATAGGACTTTGTTTTTTGGGAAACATTTTAAAAACTATTTACCTTTTTCATTTGGCAAGCTTACCACCTACTACCTTCTAAACGTTGCATGCATGGTTTTAATAACGTGGTTACGTAATGTATAATGGAAAATGCTTTCGCATACTGATTTCAGGCGTGCTTATTAGCTTTCTTCAGCACCTACTTCTGCGTAACCTGCTTTAATTTATCCAAACATTTTCGTCACTGCAAACATTACTCGGTCTAGTCAAAGAAAAGTCAGCTTTTGCTGTTAACTCACCTCGTGAATTGAAGACTGGGTCGAGCGGAAATACATTTTCGCTAACAGCCAATCGTACTTAGCATCATGAGGTGTAAAGACAGAGTCTTTGTCATTTGGGACGAGTTGAATAGCAATGGGAAGCAAATCCCCGTTTTCTGCAGCGTAGAACAATGCTACGCAATTGGCAACGTAGTAATGTTGCTTGCTGCTCGTAAAAGGAATAGTGTTTCTTTTCAATGGAGCAGCCGTGCTGTAATCTCCAATATAGATTCTTCCGGCCTGCGATCGCAGCAGTCAAAACAACATATCTTCAATTCACTTCTAGTGCAACTGGCTTCCACAACAACGTACATTTGAAGAAAATGTTGTGCAAGACCGATTTCTGTTGTGCAAGACCGATGCCAGTAGAGACACGAATGCTTCATTTATTTCAAACAAACCAGACGTATTTTCCTCATAGCTGACGTATCATTCTTATTTTGTGCTTTTATATTCGCACTGATATTTTTACAAAACTTTTTCGTCATCTATGGACCTTAATTTTTGATATCGTCTAAAATTAATGAAATTGTGTGACATCATCTGTAAATAGGCAAAAAAGAAATAGGGCTTCAGTTTTAAATTTCTACAATGTACATCAATAGACAAAAATGACTGCTTTTTTCCACTGCCTACAGACCATGTCACATTTGGTTTACATGTCGCCACCATCTTCTCGAAAGTTGCAACTAATGCTAATACAGTTAGTTAGACCAGCACGCTTTGGGAACAATATCGTGGAAAATATTGGGAGTTTAACAGCTTGCAAAATATTCGGAAACTATTTCAATGCGCCCTCGTCAGTTAACAGATTGCAGTGGGATCAGCTGCAAAATATTTACGCATGCGAGGGTATTGAATGCTCTAGGCTTGTTGCAAGCTTTCGAGGAATCAACCGACTGGCTTCTGCTTTCATGAGTTTGCGACGATTCGGATGTGCCTATATCTGTGTTCAGGTAGCTGGGCTCCGCAAAGCCACGCGAGGTTATATATCCACGACAAAGTTAAAGAAAACATCAAGTAAATGGTCTCTCCAAAGAAGCACACAAAGTGTTTCGAGAAATCGCCTTATTGGTTTCGTGAAAAGTGTGTCAACCACAAAAACGTTTACGCATAATTTGCTTTCAGGTGACAGGTTGCAAAAGTGTACGAAGCAGTTCTTGCCCCCGATAATCTTCTGCGTCCCCTGTTGGGCATAGCTGCATTTGGGGAGGTGAAGTGAAAAATCACAGACAGCGTTTGAAACAGGAGCTTTGAAAACTAAAAAAGTCAACTTTGCGAAACCACCACTGATCTGTATTTGATGCTAGCAAAATGGCAGGACATGCGTGAAAAGTTGTGAGAAATCCTGGTGGTTCTGCTTACGTCATGAATGTATAGGAGATAAGCTTTCAAAAAGAGAGAAATATGCAAGGAGACCCCAAGTTAAAAGCCTATACCTTATCGGACGAGACAAAGCTGATAATATCGGCAACTTATTTGAATTTGAATAATTTTTGCAAAAATCTCGCTATCTTTTGAAATTATTCCAAGACTGCTTCAGTCAATGTTATCAAGTTTGTTCGCGATGAACATGGGATTCCGTTACTAAGAAAGTCGTTACTAAGCAACTTTACACTTTTCAACGAATTGTATATAGGTGTTTATATAAGTGTTATTATCATGATCAAGAAGATCCGCTTCAACGTTTTATACCTACCTGCATTTCGCTTTGCAAAGTTTTCTCTGCGGGCATGGAATTCCAGACATCCTCCTGAGTAATATTACAGTAATCCGGAAGGGAAGAACATCTCTTCAGACTTAAAGGAGCCAATCCTGTTAAAACCTGTCTTCCCATTTCTTTGTCTTCCATCCAGCTGAACAAATTTTTACAGATAACCATTTCTCCAAGAAGAAAGTTTTTGCTCTGCCCAGTCGAGGGAATTTACTTTATTATTTTCATCATCTTTGAAAGTGATGCCTCTTGCGCTATATGTCATTCTCACGTATTTAAGATAATCAGGCACAAACCATTGTAAAACGCATCCTGTGCTGTAAATGCTGGCAATAGTTTCACAAGTGGGTAAGTTCCGGCCCAGGTTTCAGACAAAGACAAATTGTGATGAATGATCTTACGGGAAAATTGACTTGAATAGCTGCTTGAGATTCAATATGTTTGGGAGAAGCAGTTCATTGAAAAAGTTTGCACTAAATTTTAGGAAGCACTTTGTTTTTTAGAACCTAAAATTTAAACGTTCTCATGTGAAATGAATTAGTGGGTTAATGTAATATATTACAAATATACGAAAGAAGCAATACTGGATGCTTGTCATTTTACACGTTGCACATGTTTTTCAGTTGATATTTATCAGTACGCTGCTGGCGATTCACCGAATAAAGATGTGATGAGCTTCACTGCTGCCTTGAAAACCAGATTTTGATCATATGTGCGTCTGTCTTAGTTTCGATCAATATGTTCTTGTGCGCGTCACAGGGGAATTTCGAAAACAACCTTCTTACTTGAATATGTTTGATGGTTTTCCTAATTGCCATTCAAGCACATATTATGCTTAACCTACCTATTTGCAAAAGGTTTAACTTGAACAAAAGTTCTGATACAGATTCAGATAAACGTTTTATAAAAATTTGTCAAGCTACAGTGTTCTCCACCGTCTCAAATTGATTACAAAAACAATTATTCGATATGCATAATACGATGATCACAATCGGATAAGTTGTAGATACGATCTAACACCTTGCCCCAAACCTGATTTTCAGTGCATTTGATAAAAATTACAGCTGGAAAATCTGCACACAAGAGTTATGTCAAAATTTCAAAATCTCAAAACAGAACCGTGAGCAAAAATAAAACGTCGGGATTTTCTGTGGATCTGTAGATTATTGAAAGAAAACATTTTTGAAAACAATTTATTCGTTTCTATCTTAATGTTTAGTCCGTCCAAATGACAAAATTTCAAATTCAATGCAGTTTTTTTCAATCTTGCTCAGGTCCAATTTTCCCACTTGTGGCAACTTTACCAACAACGTGATGTCCCTATTTTTTGGACCATAAGGCGCACCGGATTATAAGGCGCAGTATCAAAATTGAATGGCAGCTATTCTTTTTTCATACATAAGACGCACCGGATTATAAGACGCATCAACATGAAGCAAAACGTGGATAAGTCAAACTGTATTCAACTCTTCCGCAATAACTCCCGAGTGCGGAAGTCGCCACTGGGAGTTTAATCTGTCATTACATACGATGCAGTTTAATCAGTCGCACATGCGTAATCAACTAAACATGAATGGAATAAACTAAAAGCTGTGCGTGTTTTGGTTCGGTGTGCACAAATGTAGTCTGGAGCCTCGGGGAGTAATACGATCTGTGGTATATGCTAGCTACTCTGGTACGCTGCTCATTGCAATCGTTGTTGGTTTATTACGTGACACGATGGTGTGATTGCAAAAAAATCGTAACTAGCAATTAAAATAAATATCACAGTTCACCATATAAAATTGATTCTTGATGAGGAAGCACAACCAGATTCATACAATAGGCGCACTTTCGATTTTTGAGAAAATTAAGGAATTTAATTGCGCCTTATGGTCCGAAAAACACGGTAGGTAAACTTAAAATGACTGTTTAACGATGATTCATCCAGTAGCTTATTTTTTCTGTGCGATCTGTCGAGCAGTCCTCTCGAAATCTGCAAAACTTTGTATTGATCGAGTAAGGGGAGGTAACTGCCCAGCGTGGGCAAAGTACACCTGAAGCTTTGCCAACAAAAGCTTTGCGAATACCAATTATGCCCATTGTGGGCAAAGCAGTTTTGAAATGTTGATGTGGCACCAAGTATACTAATTTCGGCACATGAATGAAAATGGTGTGAGCAGAAGCACATTTGACCCGCGTGGCTGATGTTAAACCTCAGCAATTAGTTCTCGGACCTGCCAAGCGGTAGTAATAGAGATGAACGGACTGAAAATTTTCAGCCCGAATCCAGTCCTGATCCGCATTTTTTTCTGCCACTGTAAAACCATGTGTTTCCAAGAATTTTACGTAAATGCTTGTCATGCAGTGTCACAATCTTAAGTTACCGGCATTAATCTTTGAAGGTCGTGTTTCATTGGCCTCATTAGGCAAAAACTTTGCTGGGTCTATTGTGCTGATACTCTAAAACGATTGGTTGAAGTGGTCACGTGAGAAGAAAGAAAAAACTGGTTAGAGTTTGCGGTTAGGGTTTAGCCAACATTTTACGCAACGCAGACAAGAAGCTGCTAACAGCTTGCCAGCACTGAAACCATGACAACACACGTTCTTCAGACTGAGCCCTTACAAACACCACGCTCACAAGTCATGCGTTCCGAACTTGTCAAGTGACCATTTTAATCAATTGCGTTTGGCTAAAAGCAAAAATATCTCCAGCAGTGCCTTTGCCTTGCGAAGCAAAACAGAAACTGCCATATATTTTCACTGAGGAAATTATGGTAATGTTACAGCTATGTGTAGTTGTATCAATGTTGCAGTAATATTTTAGAAGGGTATATTTTCCTGCAGCATACACTTGAATCCCCAAGCAACCTTCTCACCAAACCAAGAGGTTGAAAAAGCATCTGATCCACATTCCTTTTCAAATATTTTTTCTAGAACAGCTCATACAGTATTTGATCAGTTTAAGTCTTATTGTGAAAGGAACATACAGTAACTAGCATTGCTTCCAGGTTGTAGAACTGAGGATGCGTAGTGTTACGTAAAATTGATCTTCTATATAAAAACGTTGCCGACTAACTCACTTCTTTGTCACCTTTGTGAAGACTAGTTGCCTGAAGCGTTTGAGAAAAAAGAGTATAAATCAAAAGCGGAATCTCTATAACAGTGATTTTCAACCTGGAAGTCGCGACCGTCAGAAAGGTCATGTCAAGAACCATTGCTCGTGGGGTCCCGAGTTCATATTTTATGTAGGCATACACAGCTGTATTACGTTTGCTTTATTCGAGATTTAGATGTGGGTCGATGGGTTATAGTGGGTTGCTACGATAGGTCGCGGTACAAACAGGTTGAGAACCACTGCTCTAGTCTAGAACAATACGAAAAGTTTGCGCAAGTGTTACAGCTTGTATACAACGAAAAATCAAAGCAATCCACCCTTAAAGAAAACCTTGCCACGCTTGAGAAAATTACAGAAATTATAGAGAATGTATAGCATACCCATTGCAAAAAAAGCTGAGGTAACATGATTTGAGGTCACATGATTAATGTAGACCGTACCATAATCGTAAGACTCCTAATAACCAGCAGTTGCCATCAAAATTTTAAATTTCCTTATTTATCCAAAGCTTTTTACAGTAACAAGCCTGTTCTACATATAATAATTTTGCTGCAATTGCACTTATTATTTTGCTGAAGTGGAATGTTATTGCAAGAAAATTTGCTCAATTTCACTCGGTTTAAGTAAGCCGAACAGCCTATGGCTATTATTTGATAAAGCATGTCAAATACGAAAATCACATCTTGGAAATACTTTGAACACAAAAGGCAATGTAGTACAAAATAATTAAACTAAAATAAAAATTTACTTTGGCAACCAAGAGTAGCCTGAATCAAGTTGTTTGGGCTACTGCTAGCTATACGTCGAAGATTTAGATCTCTGTGATACAATTAAAAGTCATGACAATTAGTGAGCAGTTAAGTTCTCAAACACACATGAGCTCATTATTCTTTTCAAATGCTGTTGTGTACAATCATTGAATTAAGGAGTAACTAGATAGGCAGAATGGGACGTTTTTTGTCAGACTATTTTCGCAAATACTAAAAAACATTTTCCTTGGGCTACTGAAAGAAGGTATGCTCACAACACCAACTACAAACCTGCACAGTTTAGGAAATTGGGTCTCCAATAAGTGGTAGTACCACATTAACAGCACCTAGCTTTTGGCTTTTCCAAAATTTGTCAAATCTATAAAATCGGATCAAAACTAAAAAATTTAATATGGTTAAAAAAATAACATTCAAACACCAAAATTCTTCTCAGTCCATTCCTGTCCTGATCCGAAAAAAATGCAGTCCGATCCAGTCCTGATCTGGCCAAAATTGCCTTCAGTCCTGATCCAGTCCGATCAGGTCCTGATCCATGCTGACCTCAGGTAGAGACCTAACTGTTCAGTAATTTCCCGTAGAAAGAAGTTGACCTGAGTTTGCATGGCAAAGCTTGTGATGTTCTATTTGTACAGGAAATTCTTACCAGATGTTTTCATTGAACACTTTCGGAATTTTGAGAAACGTCAAAGCACTGCATTTTCGCTGCTTTTTCCAATTTTTTTAAGTGCACAGGTCTGGGCTGGTGATTTCTTTCTTGAAAATTAAGTAAAATATCTCGCTGTTGTAACCAAAGCAATGCCTATTTTCAACGTTGAAATGAGCTACGGGCTTTAAGTAATCATCATCTTGAAAAGCTTTTGCAGAGTTATAGTGCACAAGCCGGTATAGCATATTTCAAAGTTGCAAATTTCAATCTTGCTATTGCGTAAAATAAGTTTGTCAGTAAACCTTGTCTGTCCAAAAACTTTGCGCAGTTACGTTTGTGAAACGTAAAGTCAATAGCACATTAGTCTGTCAAACCAAACCTCGTTGTGACCTAATAAAAATGTGCATTATCTCACAACAAGCCTTACCGCCGCTGCATGTGTGAAATCACTTTGTTTTTACCTTCTTGTGATCGATACTGTGCCGCATATTGCCAGGAATATATTGGTTCTACCCGAGGTTTGGCGAGGGACATGTGTTTGGTTTTGAAAAAATGACATTTCTTCGACATGCAAAAATTCCTGATTTTTGGGTGTGATCCTCTTGAGAACAAGTTCTGAGGTGTTGAAAAACGAACCTGTGCACCTGAAACGTTTGCGTGAGCCTTGGTTATGATAGGAACAATATTTGCCCAATCATGGTAGTGATACTGACGGTGTTAGATTTTCAAATGCACCTGATCAGTGTTCATAGTTTAGGTATGCACAATGCTCCCACATCAGTGGACCGCAAGTGTTCAAAATGTATTCGTAGAGCGGAACTACACGAAATCTTATTTATTTAGAAAGATACAGTTAAGGAGAGTTAATTGGTCTTGTACTGGCATTCCGTTTTTCCGCGTTTAAACGTTTTGATTCCAGTTGCACTGAAAAATAAGATCAATTGCAAACTTCAATGATCACAAAACCATTGTGCTGGTTTCAAGCAGGACATGATTTGAGCATCATACACGTGCAAACGCCCAGCATCACTGTTAGATCGGTGAACGCTTTTGATAAGCCTAAAATACTCACTGGAAGTACCTGCTACCAAACACCTGATATACAGGTAAATGGACGTGGTTACTTTATCAATAAAAGCGTATGTGGCTCATGAACAATGGAAGGGGCAAATGAGCTATGGAAGAATCCGAAGGCGATGTTGTCAGCAAGCGCACCAAACTTGTTCGTCATGATTAAATGTCTACACTGGTTGCTCTATTGTTGGTGATCTGCTCCAGCATAAAATTCCTTCTGTTTTTTATTGATTTTAAATAAGTTATTTTACAAACATAAGTGACTCTAGCCTTACAAACATCTTGTTCATCTTCAGTTGATCGCTAAGAGTATGTTGTAACATTAATACATTAATGCATTCCACAGCAATGCATTCCTCGGGTGGTCATTTTATATTGCTAAAGCGTTACGGCTTATTCGAAAAAAAGAAAACCAATCTAACCCTTTCATCCTTTGCACTTACTCATTAATGAAAGGAGGATCTGGTACGCCGGTTGAAGCGTACAATTTTCTGTAGTCGTCCAAGTTTTCCAGACTGCTTGTGAAGCCTGAAAAAAGAAAAAGGTATAATTTTCAGGTACAAAGTAACAATGAACTGAATTTGAAGAATGCAAGCCAAGCAAATGAAAAAGGAAAACATTTAGGTACGAAGAAGATTTCCAGTTTCACAACGACTATAATCAAGTTGGTAGATAACAGCGTTAGGTCTTAGATTTACGTAGATGCTATCGATGGACCAAAGTGCATTCAGTTTTTTTAAAGGAAAATGTTAGGTACCCGATATGGACCTGTAAGGACCCGAAAATTTTTCGACTTTAAAATTCCAACGGAAATTTCCGAAAAATGTATCTATACCAAAGTTGTCTGAGCTGCCAATCCAATTGACATTACTTTTCACATTTAGTTAAAACATAGCGACTCAGTAAAAGTAGACTGCAATAGGCTTACAGAAAAAAATTGATCATTCAATTTAAGTTGTCACCCCGCGACTAGAAAAGGAATCGCGTATCATCGACCCCGCGGATTAATAGATGCATGCAATGTTTTTTTTCTATTATGCGTAACAAAGCATCCATTATTACCATTTTATAATACTGATTGCAGTATCCGTTCAGATATTCCCCTTGATAATTTTCTCTGATTCTAGGGACCCGATTTTCAATTCTATTTTAGGGACCCGTTTTTCTCCATTTTCAAACACCTTTGAAAAACCCTGAGTGCAGTGTTCACCGACGCATAGGTTTGTTGCGAACGATTTAATTATGTTCATGTGGGACAGAATCTCTACAAGAGGGGATGACCGCTTTGAAAAAATTCTGAGGAGAGCCCAGGTAAAGATTGGGGCCACTGAGTCGTTCTGTCGTCAGAAGACCGTATTCACAATTCTCTAGAGACTCCCAAGCAAAAGCATGGTCAATACGTTGGGCCCAGGTTCAGTTGCAGAGGATGCCAGTGTGGATAAAGACGTCACACCTACCTATCAGTTTCCCATACCTAGACTGATTGCCTTACATGGCTGACGAGCTTAATCTGGCCGTGAATGAGACAATTTGATCATCAGCTGTAGCTGCAGCCGTGCCAGTTGCCACCACTGCGCGGTGGAACTGGGAACAATGATGGCTAAAAGGTGTTCCAGATTCTCGAAACCTCCGGAGTTTCCGAAAGTCAGTCTCATCGCTGGTTGCAGTTTAGCGTCATTCTCAAGAACCACATGAAAATTTTGACGTCTTCTAACATCATATTTTGCACAAAAGATCACGTGTTCTTCAACAGGACTCAAAGTTTGTGCATCAAAAGTTAATTTGACAGTTCTCCATGGATCTCCGGTTTGACACGACAGGTGAACGGCGTTAGCTTCGACTACTATCTTTCTAATTTAACCTGTTCCAACTACATGTGGTTGTCGTTGCCTCCGTTGTTGATGTGACAGAGCAAATCTTCCAAGACAGGTAGTTTGCTGTTAAGAAATGCGTTAAAAGCACTGTTTTATGAAACAGCTGCACTAACAGAGTTTAGTCTAAACTACTTCATTCAGCTGGTCAGTGTCTAAGGCATGTATCACCGCGGTATTGGTTAGTTTCATTTCTACAAAAAAACTTGCAGTTTATCATTAAAAAAAACACCTATTGCTTTACGTTCAGTATACATAAAGATTCAAATTTGCAGCAGAAACATTCATAATACCTTTAAATAAATTCATTCCGGTGCTCATAGCAAACGAGAGACCAAGCGTCACTCGTCGTTTCCACTGGCCTACTGTACCATCACAGATAAAAGGCAGCGGAACGCTTTTGCTTACGAGTATAAAGCGACTTAAGCCCCAGCCAAGTTCGTTCGGATCGGTAACTTTTTTACTCCATTGGAATGCTGTGTGGTTTTCCTCGATTTCTTTCCGCCTCATGTCTCTGAGGCATTGCATGTAAGTTTTCTGTGGTAATGTCGCTGTCGAGATAAAGCATATCAGATGAGAGCGTGCTCCAATTTTAAATGCATAAACCAAGACAAAAATATAGTGCGTACCTTATGGTTGACTGTACAAGGAAGTATTCACTAGAATTCGGATCGGCAGACTAAGAAGCGCCCTTATTTTAAAATTATGACTAGTACATTTCCGTAGCTTCTTTTGTTTCATTTCTGAACAGTTTGAAGCTTACCGGGTGTCTCAAAACAAAATTGCTCCTAGGACCAAATGAGGACTTATAAAATAACCTGAGGGCCGCGTTATGACGCTGACGCAACAATGGCGGTAACTGAACGTTACGAGAAACAGCTTTTGCATCTTACTTCCTGCAAAAGGTGTCGTAAGTTACAGGCGAATCATTTCGAGCAGTGTCTACGTTCGTTTAAAAGGAAATTGTTCTCTCGCTGTCCGAGCACTTTTAAACACAGGTGAATAAACTAAATAGCTTAAATGTTAATTATTTGAAAATTCCAAAAATGCATCGCAGGCCGCATGTTGCCCGCGGACGGTGTTTGAGATCCCTACTTTCAACCAAACGCTATTACATTAAGGCCATAGCAAATATAACAATGTAAGCACGGATAAGATGCCAAATATTTTTTTCGTTCATCATCGATTTGTTAATTCCCACACGTTTGTCTTTGTCTGCAAATTCCTGATGTTTCTTATTAACATTTAATAGTCAGGTGTCATCTGGTGTGAATAGCAGAGAGAACTGTGTCATCGAAGGGCACTGCCATGTTTCGAACGATCCGTTTATGATTAAATTAACGTGATCTATTTCCCTGCAACC
>JGI24158J21664_10006353_pt1 | contig 15566 bp, 10 predicted proteins | sample Ectturendosymbi3_FD_21664 | JGI IMG/M metagenome (IMG submission 21664)
CAGCCATTTTCTCTTGAATAACATTCTTTATAACTGTACACTGCTAAATCTCGACCTTACTCCCGGAAAACTGGGCTGCGTTGCACTCAACATGTGACTTGCTGACACCCATACTCTCACTTGATTCGCTGAAGTATTTCCTTTGATAGTTACTATTTTCGTTTTTACAACTACCTTTCGCTACTAAGTTTTTCTTTAAAAAATTGCGCATGTCAGTTTTCTTTGAGGATCAACAACTTACTGCAATACCTTTCAAAAGTATAAGATAGTAACAACTTAAAATTTGAACTGAAAAAGTACAAAGTTAAAATTAACATAGAGATTAAATCACTTCCTCTTGGTACAAGTTCTCGCTTAGCTCCAGCTAACTGCTTGAAAAGTGATGTGGAAAATGTTGTTACGTGTCTTACTACAAAACAATCATCATTGCAGAGAAAAGCATGGTTGGTACATTAACATAAAAAAATTCAAACTAGAGCAATGGTTCCCAAACATTTCTTACCTGCATTTTGAAGAAAAACAAGAATATGTGGTGGTCATCTGACCAACATTACAAACAAACAGGCGGGAAAAGACAATGCACACCAGGGATGTAGTGCTAAAAAAAGGTTTGGAAACGCTCCCAAAAAACTAGCCACATTAAAACTGCTTCAACTTTATTTTAAAGCAAAACATGAAAAAGGTGTGGGAACACCGTTCCCACGCGTTCCCGCCCCACTATACCTCTGATGCACACCCCCCATTAGCTACGGTTTCAAAATCTGTGAAATGTCAACGCACAGCGCTGGAGCAGAGGACATATGTGAGACAATGTGACTGTTCTTGATGAGCACACATCTGGTACACCCCTGTACACCCCATCAAGTTGGTACACCCCTGGGAAATTCTGGTACACCCTGGGGTGTACGCTACACCCGGTTGACAAGCACTGTCATATATTATCGCGATCACTTCATTTCTACAATTCTTTCCTTGATTGAAAGTTATTTAACTTTGTCTTACGTGCTGCCATAGCCTATGGTTAGTGTCAGTGTTGCCACTCTGTTGTTACGGAAAAGTACTAGATTTCATGATAATAAAAAAACACTAGATTCACACAAAAAACACTAGATCACAAAAGCAAACTTACACACAGTGAAAATTCCCAGAAAATGCGTTGCAATGCCAGTCATAGACATTGTACAAATCATTGTAAACAAGAGACAAAGTGAACGGGAGATAGCAGGAACGCTTATGTTTGTTTGCACAGGTCACTGAAACTTTTAACAGAAGACCAAGTGACTTCGCAGAGGTTTATCTCAAAACAGATTATATTTTTTTGTGTAACTTAAGATTTAATTAGGTAGAATTTTTAGCAAATTACAATTGCAGTAAATCAAAAGCTCTCAATTACAGTCACAATCACCCAAAAGGATGCAACTAATTACATTCAGCTCACTCATAAAAAAAACACTGCATAACAACAAAAAAACACTAGAACACTAGATGAAATGAAAAAACACTAGATCTAGTGGAAAAACACTAGGAGTGGCACCACTGGTTAGTGTACTACACAATCACACAACAGAAAAGTCGATGTGGGCAGTCTAATTCCAGAAAGGTATGAGTTTGTTACGTCACATTGGCACTTACTGCGCTTGCACTCACTGACAGGGTTGCCAATTTGGCTTCTTTGAAGCCAGATTTTGAAATTCTGATTCTTTTTTAACACCTTTGGCTTTTTCTGGAAATCAAAAAAAGCCAGACAAAATCTGGCTTTTTTCGGTTGGAAAGGCTTGGCTCTGGCAAAACATTGTCTGAGCTGCATATTCATTACAAATCTCTTCTGAAAAGAGTCTATGACCATGCAGGGTGGCCAGAATATTTAAGAAATTTTACTGTTCCCCTAAAAATCATCACTGTTATTGATAAGAAACAAATGCACGACAGTATAATTACGGGGAAAGAAAATGCTTCCAAAGCTTGAAATTGTATTATATCGGTGTTTCTGGCGAGTTTTATTGTGTATTTTGCGTTTGGTTATGCATGTTTTATGTGTATATGCTTTAAAACTGCTATCTGGCTTTTTCTGGCTTTTTTGGGACAAAGTCTGGCTTTTTTGGTGAAGACAGGTTGGCAACCCTCTTCACTGCTACATCCCTGTATCCAGGATGCATCAGGACAAGGTGATGCAGCTGAGCAAATTGCTGCTGACAGGCTACCGCAGTTTTCCAGCGTAAGGATACCGGTAGAATACTGTAGTCGTGTTACGCGGTGCTTGATTAGCAGTTCTGTAACAACTGGACTGTGGTCGCGGTCTGGATACCGGCGTGATCGCATTAGTGAAACAAAAGGTAATGCATTAGCATAGGGAAGTCTGCGTTAAGTGGTCGTGATAGCGGGGTGGTCGTCGACGGCGTGCCACTGCATATTCAAAACATTCCACCGGAGTTTTGTGAACATTTATCGATATGGCTCCAGCAAGAAATGGAGACTTGAAATCAATGAGTTTAGTTCATATTGTGACGTCCACATTAGTTAACGATTCTTTTTTTGGTCAAACTTTTTTTGTTTCGACAATACAAATACTTCAGTTCGCTCATCAATTATTTTCCTACACACGACAGTTTCATATATATAAAAAGGGCCCCCAACAACCTTAATCCGCCACTGTTTCAAAGACCCTTTGAAACAACTTGAATGTCGACGGGTCAGATTTGCTTACCCCAACATTTTGCCAGTTCAGTTCGAAATTGAAATAATAATCTTGATTTGTGCATTGGTGTCGTTGATTAGAGTTAGGATGAGTAGTATCTACTCAGCAGTTGTGCTTGTTTTATGAAAAAAAAATGTGTTGCAGTTTAGTACAAACAAAACAAACAACCTAATTCATTTTCACTGCTTTGGAATTTACGAAATCCCAGATCGGAAACTGTGTTTATGATAACCACCGTGGCAACAAGATTTTGCAAACGTGGGCGCAATTTTGTTGTATAGTGTGGGGGGATAGCTTGGTGTGAAACCAATATAGTCATCGCGTCGATGCAGAAGTGACGTCTTATATATACAGTTTCCCAATCTTATTTCTAGAGGTGTTTTGAGAGCAACACTAATCACGCCTTTCTTTGTCCTTGTAGATGATTTACATATTAATATACTTTAAATTTGTTGCTGGACATGGTGCTGTAGTTCAGCCTGCTTCCATTAATATCGCATTTGGATACAAACAAGCATTGCGGTATAGTAGAAAACATCAATTGGGTTTCATCAGAGTTGTCAGTTGGAGTGCACAAAATGCTGAATCGCGTTGGTTGCACGTGCACATCACTCTTACAGCAGAACCCTTCAACTTTCGTGCATTTTATAAGAAGTGTGGTTTACAGGCCCGTAACCAGCTTGGAACACCAGGAGGGGCGAAAAGTTTTCCAAAGGGCCCACATTTTTTAACATGTCCAATATTTTTAAATCATGTCCAACAAATGTTTCCAGGAGAGGCGAAAAATTTTCTAGGGACGGCTTCCCCCCCCTTCGCCCCCTCGGGTTACGCGCCTGGTGGGTTACAGCGCGATTTGATGTGTTGTTCAAGTCGCTTCACGCTACAAAGGCGATAAATATTTTTCTTGCACATTTCCGTTTTTTGAAAAAGTTACAAATCTTATTAATGTTACTGGGCATCATGCATGCAGTCCCGCCCCTACCAAAATCTCCATTGATATCCCTTACCAGCACCAAAAACATCTGGTCTAAAACTAGCGTAGCTTATCTCAAAAAGTAAGTTCAATCTATATTTACTGTTGGTGGGTGGAGGATCCTTTCAATCTTTCCTTGTTGGCCCCTGCATACATACCCACACAGAGTTGTAAAAGGGCCTCAGTTTGAAGCCTGAACCCGGACGGAGCCCGAACCCGGCTCGAGCCCCACATTTATTTTTGAAGCCCGATTGAGGCCCGAAAGCCAAATTTACCGAGGGAGTTAAGATATGCGCAACTGCGGATTAGCAAAAAAACGTTGTGTTCGGGTACAGCTGCAGGTATACGGTTTATTAACACCCAAAATGACAACCACCTTGACCAAACCATGGGCATAATCTGGCACAAGCGTAACATGTTAGTAAGCGATAATATTGCGGAATATAATGTTTCTCAAGAAAAAAAAAGAAACTATCACGAAACTATCCACGATGGCACTGTAGGCATGACAAGCCGGCCTGCAGGCTTCTTAAAACAAGCCAAGAATCGCGTGAGTGATTGATCGCTTTGAGGCAAAGCCATCGCGTGCTAATTTNGTCACCGCTGTCGCCTTCTCAAAAAGAGTGTGAGACCAATCCGAGCAGAGAAGAAAAGAACGCAGCAGTGTTTGCAAACAGAATTAGCTGCAAAATATCACAATCACTTCACTCACAGAAGTTACCGCGGTGAGCACAACAAATCTACGTCACGAAAGAATAAAGTCGTTACTCCTAATGCTATAAAAAAAGTGTTGTATGCAGGCCCGAAATATTTTGACAAACTTAAGCCCGAGCCCGGTCCGACCCGAAAAACCCGGCCTGACTTACAACTTTGCACCATGTCAAAGGCTTCATTCTAAAAGTTGTACTGTACTTGCATAACAACACAAAAATGTTTGAGATCAAATCAAAATGCAGAACTGTGAATTGGCAAAAAAGTACCAAGTTTCACCTTTAACACGAAAATAATGTCCAACAAAAACTATATGTGATGTAGTTGCAAAGAAAATGTTTCGCACTTGGATGAAAACGTTGCTGCATTGTGGGTTTGGCTAAACTCAAGTAAATCAGATGACTTACGAACCAATGCATTCAGCACGGTCGAAACGTTAAAGAGTCACGGAAAAAATATCTTTTGGATTTGATGGTGAAACTGTCGCGACAGTACAAGAAGTGAGGATAAATGTATGTTTTATCCTTATTTCCGAGTCAAGTCCCTACATTTTGAGCTATAGGTCAATCTACGGCTAGGTAAATACTGTAGGCAACTTCTCCAACATTTTGATTGAAATCCTGTTCACTAATAGTTGAAGACAGTCTGCTGCAAAACTTCCCATCCCAAAATCAAGTCTCCACAATAGTGCTGCATTTTTGTCTTCGACAAAAGCTTCACAGAGATTTGCCTGAAAATCTAACTTTCTAACATGTACTCTAGCATCATTAAATTATACGCTGTCTGTTTCTGAATACGTGACAACCAATGTTAAAACATAGCCCGTTAAATTTCTGCATGAAACAAATAATGGCTCTACTGTCGTCTCTTACTGTTACAAGAAAATAACCTTTCTAACAGTACACCACACAGGGTTAAATGTTGGACAAACACAGTTAACCATCTTTCACGGTCACTAGAAATTTGGAAAATTCTAAAAATTATTTAAACGAAGCTAAAATGTATAAACTACCAGAATCAGTGATACCACATCAAACTCTGTTTCAACATCAACATGAACTTGGCTATGTGTAACCTACCACCTAACATGAAAAGCTCTTCGCACAATACATGACAAGCATCATTTTTATTTTTGAAACCTCTCCAAATACAAAACCTAAAGAGAAAAAGTGGGGGGACATGGCGTATTATATCCCCCGTGTCCCCCACCAAATTGGGCCCATGCTTCCAAATATGATTTTGTGCAGAATGCCCAAGCGAAAAGAATCCGCTTTGAAGCAACAAGCATATAGTGTTGTAGGAGAGAGTGGATAGAAATTGACGTTTTGTACCTTAGTGATACAGGTAACACTGGGTCTGCTTGACTTGTGTCTGAAAGAAAATATAAGCAGTAAATATCACAGAAAGAGTAATTTAAAATTAAATCATCGACATCTGATGATCAGCGTGTTTGAAACAAACGCATGAACGCATGATGTGCACCTTTTCTGCAAATGGTATTTTGTTTTGCCCTTTTAACTGCAGAAAATCTTGCAAAAGTTGATGTATAGCCGAAAATAACGGCAGGATATGAAGTATGACACTTTCAACAAATGGAATTGAAAACGACACAGGAACCAGTTTGCAAACAAAGCCTTACCAGTGTTTTGAAGAAGTTTGATATTGCTGTCGTTCACTGATCGCAGAGTTGCAAGATATTTCAAACAACACTGATTCAAAACGAAGAAAATCTTTAATCGATAATGACTGGAAATGTCATAAAAACACTGTAAGAAAAATATTTTAAACCTGAAAGAAGCACTGGATTATCTCCTGTTTCTTTGAAATAACCTGATTTAATCTTTGTGGCATATGTAATAAGCCTTTTACTTCGAATTTTTTCATACGCTAACTCAGTAATATGTCTTAAACGAAAACAACTGTTTGGCAATTTGTGTTACAAATTACAAACTATGCCATGGGTGCACAACCTGCGGCCTTAGATAAAAATTTATACGACCGTGCACATGTAATTTGAAATATAAGAAATGGCGACTGTGCATTAATAAAAAATTTTCGTGCGTTAATAAAAAATTTGTCTAGGTCCAACTACGTTTGTCTAGGACCTACGGGCCATTTTTCAAAAACGTGGCAACTCGCTGGCCACTTCCAACAAAATGATGCATAAAACAACATATTCACAACATTTAAAACAGAAAAAGGGAAGGTAAGTGAGTGCGTCAGGGGAAAAATAGCATTTTATTACAAATCTCTATCAGTGTAATGCCTGTAGCCGAGGCCTCTCTGACACTATATCGTTCGTTTATCAATACCAGTTTTAGTGGCAGCAGCAAGCAGGCCGGAGACTATCGCCAAGTGGTTCGTCTGCCATTCGATTTTTGTTTATAGATTTGACTTTCTTCACAGTACAGTACAGCCTATAGAAAGTGTAGGCTACTGTCACGCACGTATGTGGTTCCAAACAACGAGTGCATTTTTAGCGCGAAATCGTTCAGTTTGGGAAATCTATCTTTGCTGACCAATTTCCAGAAGCGCTCTAATATGGCTCAGGGACCACTTTGAGAAGGCTGCATTTAGCGGATAGATAGACAGCTTTATTTGGTGATACTGAGTTCATTGCACCAGATGTACTATTCAAGACAATGAAGTCCGGGGTACCGAAAAAACGTGGCGGTTATCCAGAGAGATGCCCTAGAGGTGGCGAGTGGAGGCCGTACCTTCTAATTTGATCCTAAAGTAAATAAATAAAACAAAAAAATAATGGTACACAGAAAAGGTATTATTCATTGTTCTTGTGCAAATGCCTTTATCCAGCGCAAGAAATTCAGTGACACAAATGTAACCTCACACGCTTTTGAACAAATTTCAGATTTGAAGATTTGTCCTGAACACTTTCCAGGGCCACTGAAAACGCTGTGGCGGGACACATGCGGCACACAGGCCTGTAAGATCCTTATAAAAAAGGCACGAAAGTGGTGAATTTGAGTTTGTTACACAATTTCGCTAATTGTTTGGCTTTTATTTTTAGTTTTGCATGCATTGAAATTTGGGACAAGATAACATCAATTTTAGGTTGAAAGCGATTTTATCATTTATAAACGTAATGAAAAAAAGGCGATTCATATTCGTATTTAATATATTTCATCGGATCTTATGAATGCTTAGATAAACCCCGATTGTGGAAATGTTTTTCTTTAGAAAGCTGTACGCCACACAGTTTATTCAAAACAGCTCTGTGGTCCATTAGTTGGCCATGGCCCACAGCTGCAAACCAAACTAGCTCAGAGAGCCTAGCATAAGATCTTCAAATATAGAATAAATGTGGTGCCTTCGTGCAAGGAAATAGAACATTATAACAGAGTTTTAATAAACAGGAAAAAACACGTCCTTCAGTCAGTCGAAACATAATGTGAGCACTGCTGACACATATTGACATTTATAGTTTCCGTATGTCAACCTGAAAATAAACATCGATTGTTCAACAAACAGCCATCTTCCTGAGGGGAGCTAGGTTCACAATGTTAATTATTGGGTGTGCATTTGAAAAGACTCAATAGTTTTTTTTAATTGTTTCAATTTTGAATCAAAATCAAGGACAGATAACTAAATATAGCTAGTGTAATAGTCAATGTACGTTTGTAAGTAAAAAGACTTGAAACCTTTTTTTCAAGGGCTGAACAACCATTTACAACAGAATGCGCTGCATACAGGGCCAGGTCCGTAGCCAGCTTGGGATACCAGGAGGTCAAAGAGTTTTCTGAAGGGCCCAAATTTTTTAAACCATGTCCAAACTTTTTGAACTATGTCCAACACATTTTTCCAAGGGGGGAGAAACATTTTCTAGGCCACCCTAGTTACGGGCCTGTACAGGGCACTTGGTAAGCACTCTTAATATTTTGATTATTGGAAACTAGCTAAAAATTATTTAAAATTAACCCAGATTTCAGCTCATTGTTCATGTAGTTTGCACATTCTGCAGAGTAGTGTTAAAGTGATCTAATCTGCACAAATGGAAGATAGCTGCTTGAACGGCCACATAGCAGTTTGGGAAGTCTACAGTCCAAATGAACCCTGGTTCTTCGCAGCCTCCCACTCCCTCATGCATTTTATAAATCAGTGTAGTTGGAAGTCATCGCAGTACTACATTGTAATAATCATGATGGGGTCATTCATGCGTTTGTCCTTCATGCTAGTGTTTCATCAAAGCAAATGTATTAGTGCCATCAAGCGTAGGCCTATACTTTTCTACTACCGCCATGTATATATCTTCGTTTTCTTTCATGTATTTGTGTGTTCCTTATTAGTGCAATGCATTATTTGAAGCCTAGTGCGTTGCGTGTGGGAGTAAAGACGTTACGCACAATATACATAAATGAAGGCGTACTTTAGCTTGCAATAACAAGCAGTTTTTCTTGCATTTGTATAAGGAATTTTTTGAAGAGTAAAAGTTCATTAGTTTCATATGAGCATGCAACCACTCAAATTTGAATAAAGTAGACTTACTCCAAAAAGATTCCAACAGCACTTTTTCTTGAAGGTAGTATCAAAAGCAGCACTTTGCAAACTGAAAGAACCAGTAGAACGCTACCTGCGGCCTTAAGAGTAAATCACAGTAAAACAGACAATGACGTAGTATTTGTTCCGCATGATTTTTTGTAATGTGTTAAATTTACCACAACAGCAACCGTTTGTTTCGTCCTTGCAGATGACTGGCATCTGAATCGGAAAATATTTTTGGCATTTTTTGCATCATCAAAATAATTATGTTGATGCGTTATTTGTTTCAACATAGCTGCCGCGTTTTGCGTAACTACGATTTTCCAGTGTTTTCAAAGTTTTCCCAAGTGAAAACCTGGTTAGCTAGTTTGTTTATGAGTCAAGCTTCCAATGTACGAATTGAAAGTTCAGTAATTATCCATAATTCTTCGCTTGCTTCCTCTCTCGGTCATATCTCAATAGTTGTCAATTTTCTGTTAGATATCATGGCAAGCTACCTTTAACAGCATTGTTGGCTTCTGTAGTAACGTTGGACAAAGTTTACAGTAAATGAGATCTGCGATCCTATAGATAGTGCCATTTCTTAAATGAAAATTTTATTAAGCTTTGAAAACGTCAGTAATCTGGATGATATTTCAGTGTGTTGCGTGCGACTGGTCTGCGGTTTGTCGCAGAATTGTTCAGTGCAATGATAGAGTGGAAAACGCATTTTTTCAAAACTAGTTTTTTTCATGGAAATGAAGATCGTTACCTGGATTAGAAGATACTCAACGGTTTTTTCACTGAACACCAGTTTGCGTGCGTCANGACTTCGATATTCTTTCAGCAGCAATATAATGACTGTGACCACAACGGTGGTTCGTGACCCGCAGTTGTCACATCGACAGATGCAGAAAACAATTTCAAAAGTCTCACCGCATGTAATTTTCGAAATGTCGATTCATGTGGACAGACGTCATGTACGGTTCCCAACTCCGACACAACACTGATCAAATCTAAAATATAATCCATTTCCACTCAGAAAGACTAAACAATTATCAAATGCGTTTCTGAAAATCGTGCATGATGCTGTTCTGCCCAGCCCGTGCAACTGTCACTGTTTGCATCATTTTGTGCACGTGTGACTAACTGTATAACAGCATCTGTGCGAATTTGCACTCTGACGTTCTTAGACATCATCCAATTACCTCCTAAGATATCTTAACAAAATACCTTTTTACTACGAAAGCATTCCTTTCAACTAAACCAACGCAACCAACCTTTTCAATCTCAGAAATGATTCGTTCGAAATTAAGCCTGTCAGAAACTTCTAGTCATACTCCGTTTGTCAGCATTGCACTATGTACCATACGCGATCCAGAAAATCTACAACTCTTTAATTTCAAGAAAAGTTGTCCTTACTCCGCTCATTAATTTTGCATTCCAAAAAATCGATTTCGTTGCTTTTTTCGTGTGGTCGGCCACTGCCAAACTGAAAGCTCCCGTTTCATAATCGCGCCGAGCCTAACTTTTATAAAAATTTAGATGAATGCAGCTCAGTGCAATTTCGCACACTACAAAAGCTGATTTTAAGTGGCAATCCCACCTGATTTCTGATTATGGAATGGTTTTGATCACTGTTTCTAAGTAATACTAGCCATCGAAGATTGTCCCAATAAACTTACTTTCTAAGCCAAAGCTAATGAGAAAAGCATATCTGAAGAGACAGCGTGTTGAAAAAAGACCTACCGAGAAAAGGCATATTGCACTCGTCTATCAAATTTCAAAGCACCACACTTCTACACCGTAAACAGACAAGCTTGGGCACAATTGATCGATAAGCAAAGAGGTAACGCTGCGACACGTTTAACGCTAGTTTGTTATTTTCACAGCCAAAAAAACAAATAAAGACACAAAAACAAGAGTCTCTACTGTTCAGAGTCTCTCGTGCATCAAAGGAAGGCAGCACCAAATTTGTTGAAATTCATGTTCTTTTTCCAACGAGCTCTAGTCTGGTCTCTTCAAGGTGATCTATCACACCCTGTTCGCCGTGTGTTGTGAATATCAACTGCGTCTCGGTGCATCTTCAGAAGGACTGTTGTCGCAGAGCACGCTGCGAGGTGGCGTCACGTACGAACTAATTTCAACGTCGTCTGAACTTCGTCTGCCGTCGGTCCGGTGCAAGCGCTTCAGCAGCTTTCAGTCGAAAGGAAAAAATATTCTGACTGACAGCAATTATCGACAACTTTTGATTTTTTATAAGACTAAGCCAGCCTTTTAATCGTCTGCAGTCTTTTAGAAAGGCTTTAATATCCACTGATCCATTTATTCGCCAAAAGCAGAGCTTTTATGCATAAATTGACTGCATCGTCTAAATTAAGGCAATTACTGAATTAAAGACACAGCAAAGGTGTCATGTTGTGACAGGTTTATGAAAAAATAGGGTAACCATTTCCTTTACAAAACTTTGTGTTCAAATGTTTACAGTTTCTTCTCATTTTGAAGTATTGTAGTGTTAAAGGTTTTTTCATACTTGATACAGGTTCTACTTCGACATTAAACGTGTGCGGACAAGCCGCATAACCGAATGCTCTGCTGATGGTATTCCTCGCAAACAATGAACTGCATGTTTGAGAAAAAGAGTTTCAACAAAAGNTCGCGTTGTNNGCNTTGTTCGCGTTGTTCGCGTTGTTTTGTGAGNAAGGACACACAGCGATGCTGTATCAGAATATTGGGTACAGTATGNAGGCATCTTCCCGTGACCCGCTNCACATAGGCAAAGGATCAAGTGATTTTTAAAGCAATACGTGATTTTATGCTCTATACGAATCAACTGCAAAGTTTTGCACATTTTTAAGATTGAGAATGGTTATTAAAATATAATTCTAGTTTCAGTTTCAAGCGGAATATGTAAAAAAAATAATTTTTCCTCAAAGCGGATCTACACTGAATACTCAAAATGGTTAACAGTTGAGTTTCAAATTATTATGCAACAACGTAACACTTTGTAAACAACGCATTATGCTCAGAAACTGGTGCATTAACAGTAAACACTCAGAGGCAAGTGAAACCAATTTATTGTGCAGCAAACAAGCACAGATACACCTTTTCTCAGTGCTCTACCACAGATAAATACACTGTTTCGAGCTTGCTGTACACCAATAAGTGCCTGCCACTCGTGTTACAAGTATACACAGTCTGCACAGAATTTTAAACGCCTCGGCTTTGCCTACAAACATTCCTATCAAAAATTGCAGTACATCTCAAGGAATGTGAGTATTCTCCCACATCAAGTTACCTGTTTCTTCATGACATTTGATGCTTTGATCAAGAACAACCTACATGGCATTATCTAATGATGCGCATCTTCATCTGATATTTTTATTCGCTCACATGATCTGTTTTGATTATTTTTGGAAATCTCCATTTTTCTCGCATTGTCTAACGCAGTGGTTCCCAAACGTTTTCGTGCCGTTACACCAACCAAGGTAGCGATTATGTCTTACTACCCTGCTTATTAATTCTGCTCGCATTTCAGGTCGAAAATTTATTTTGCATTGATCGCTCATAATACAGAACATCGTGGTTTTGCTTCCGCGTTACCCCCAGAAGTATTGCATAACCCCCCTGAGGGTAATTTATCCCCACTTTGGGAACCACTAATCTAACGCGTATGTATGGCAATCTCCTAGTGATGGCGCTTTGCTTAATCGTTTGTTCCTCTTCAGGAACTAACGCCTACATTTTCGTACTTCTTTGTTCTTTGACCTCCGTGTGATATGGACCATGTGACTGAACCCCAAGCACACCTCAGCCAACGTCTTCAACAGTCATTGTGTCAGGTACTTACAAATCCGTTAGTAGGCTGCTTCGGTATCATTTGCGACACACCAGTATTGTAAATGTTAAGTTTCATAGGCGTGGGAACACCATTGCGTGTATTTTTGTTCTTTCGCAGCGCAAATGTTGTACATATACTTTCAAACATTCGAACAATTTTTTAAGCTGAAGAAACATTTTAAATAAGGCAAAGGAACAGTCCATAATTCAGCTGTTTTCATTTTACTTCTCATTCCATATTTCCCAATGCCGAGTGTGATCGTCGACCCTTGAGCACAATAGGCGAAAATCACAAAAATCTCCTTATTTATTTGATGGGCAGCCTTTTGTCGCGTTTTAAACAGTATAGTTAAGCGGATTGCCAAAACCTTTTATGAGTTGTTTTTCTAAACTTCGATCTGCAACTGATCATTATGAAGTATTACCGAATAAATTTCAAATAGATTTCTGCAACCATTTGCACATAGGTTAATACTGATCTGAAAAGAAACCTTGCTTGAAATATTTGGAGATTTGAGGTGTGTAACAATGTTTGCTTGCAGCAGGCTGCTTAAAGTTGTACATTTAGGTTATGCTCTACGACGGAATTTTAATTGTGGGTTTGGTGCTTTCTCTAGGCACCTTGGATATTTGCGGCATTTCAACTAATGATTGTTATGGTTATTCTGGCAGTGTGAGATGACATTTAAGTCAATGTATTGCGTTGAGACAAAGCCAATAATTGGTTAAAAACAGATATTTCAGCTTAGCTACACTGAATTTGAATGAGAATTCAAAACTGATCGTGTGTAGGGTTTCGTGAAATCGATTTCCTATTAAAAATTTTGCTGATAAGTTTTGTAGAGACTAATTACTTCAACACTTATGCGTGAGTCCGAAACATCGCGAAGTCATGAAAGCAGAGGCCAGTCGACTGATTCTTCAATAGCTTGCTGCAAACCTAGAGCTTTCAATTGTTGTTTCATGTACATGTTTTTCAAATCCTAAGTAAGATATTTCACATGGTGCAATTTATGTAAATATTGTCCAAGTAAATATGTAATGCACAGAGATTTTCGGAGACAGGCTAGGAATTTCGAAAACATTCTGGAGAAAGTTATTCTTTTAACGGTAATTCGCTTGCATTCAGAAAAGAAAAATTTGCAGCATACAAAACTTACTTGGAAAATGACACACATCGTCAAAGCTTCAACAACTTGCAATAGAAAGTAGACCATCGGATAAGAATACATGTCAAGTATCATGCACGTGCACCTGCAGTCAAGACAGTGTTTTTTCAAGCTCACTTGTAATCGAACTTGAGTTGGATGAGACGGATAGAAGAAGGGATTTATATAACAGAAGCTGATATAATTTTTCATGGGGCTGAGATGCAACCAACAGTGAAGCAAACTAAAAGTCAGTTTAGACACAACGAAATCAGGCAAATCACAACATCTTCATTCACAGATATTGTTAATATTCAATGGACTACTTTTGGATCCAACTAAGGCACAATTCAACCTTTAAGCTTCAATTGTAACGTTTAGATGAGAAATTGTCTTGTGGTTGTTCAAAGATTTTTTGACCCGTTGGATAATAAAATGTTCCTTCCAAGTATAAATTTGTTCCTGAAATCCTATGATGTTTTTCACACGTGCACATGAATCCTGTGAGGCATACCTACCAACAAAACCACACTACATACAACTAATGTTTTGTCTTCTACGCCACGTGCAGGTTTGTGTCATGGGTTCCTGCGATTCTTTCATTCTAAACATTTACGTAGCGGTGATATTTTCACAGATTTCTCTGGCGAATTGCTTTGTTTGCGAGATTCCGCAACAAAAAGTAACCGAAACCCGTTGCTGGCTGACAGGGCCGGATTTAACTGGTGCGAGACCCTAGGTTAATCCACTTGGGAGTGCCCCTCTCCCTTTGTTGCAAGGGAAAAAATGGATAGCGTTAAGCAATTTTCAAAAATCCGAAAATGACCCTCTGAAAGTACGGTTAGTGAAAAATTCTAAACCAATACTGGAGTGCCCACGATCACTGCAGTTGTTGCTGGCTTCGACGCAAGTGTTAAATTGCAAGGATTTGTTGAAATCCTACTTGGCGGAACAGGATTTAACTGCCACAGGCAAACCAGCCGAAATCGCCACACTTGAAATATTTAATAAAACACATGGTCTACGTTTTATTGAGAATCACATCTGCTTTTTCTTACCTGTGTTCAAAAAAACAAAAACAAACAAACACACTGCACCTACAATATATAGTAGGTGTGGCGGCATAAAGACTTTAAAACCCTTGAATACATTCATTCAATTTTTGTCACACTAACCAACACTTCTGAAACCAAAAGATTAGTAAATACCGATATACAAGCTAGGTAGGGGCCCGTTTTTTACATGTAACTCGGCAGGGGAGGCGGTTCGCACCCCTGCCACCCGTCAGTTATGCCACTGATCAGGTGAATTTCAAACACGAACAGCCAAAACTTCTTTTGATAGAGAGAGTCACACATAACAATCGGTACAATTCAACACACGCAGGACGCAGCCAGCGTGCTTTGAGCAGTCTATATCGACACAATAGTTGGCATGCGGGTTGACCACCTGTCATATTGAGATTCATGGAAACTCGTTGGAAGACACTGGCGTTATCACCGCGAAAGTTGAATAAATAATAATTAAGACATAAATTTTTGACGAAGTTTAATCTAAATGATCATATACCGGCCACTGACTCTATGCGTATCACAGTTTTTGGAGTCCCCTTGGACCTTGAGGCCCTGGCTAAAGCATATAGGTAAATCCGGTACCGCTGGCTGATACTCCATCAACAAGTTTTAGCTACAACAAGTTTTAGCTAAACTTAAAAGATTCATTA
>JGI24158J21664_10006354_pt1 | contig 15566 bp, 11 predicted proteins | sample Ectturendosymbi3_FD_21664 | JGI IMG/M metagenome (IMG submission 21664)
CCACTCAGCGCCCACCTGTCTATCGAATGGAAATGCACGGCATCTCAAATCGAGACACCCATTTGTTCTCGCCGCACAACAATTCATCAGTTAATCTCACGACAACAAAAGAAGTGTGGCTCTCTGGGCGGATAACCGATGGAATGCGGAGTGCTTGAAGAACACAGCGGACTCCGTAACTTCATCGCCGACATTGGCACCCACCCTCCTGGCATGACCCTGCCAAGAACAGTGTGAGTCGGGATTAACAGCCTCCGCACCAGAACACCCCGTGGTCTGCACGGCCTGACGGTTCTGAATGATGAGACAATGAAATGGCTGCTTAAACACCTGCCCGAAGTCTTGTGCGGCAGGTAAGGAGTTGAGAGAGCTGGCTCATACGATGAAGATGGTTGCTGCATGACTTTGTACATTCCCAAACTGCATTGCCACTCACATATTTTGCGTATGCACTAACGTTATCATTAGGAATGAAATAGTCGTTGATCCCACCCAGGGTCACACTATGGTGATATGTGACAATGCTGACGTAGGTCAGAAAACACTTTTCAATCAATTCCATATCCATTCTGTTTGACTACAACAAGCATCGCTACAGGAATTTATAATAACAGCTTTAATTTTGATTGGTTGTTGGACAGACCATAGCTTTGACTCCTGACTCGGCTCCTGCTTCTGGTAAAACATAAACATTAAAATTTCTATAGTGGTTCTTGTTGTGGTCAAACAGAATGGAATCCGTCTCTGTCTCCTGGCTCCGTCGCCTGCTCCGGCGTAAACTACAAACTCCGGCACACCTGCTCCGTGATTATCTCTGGAGCTGTCAGGGTTGCGGGGTCGGAGTCGCAAGGAGTAGGAGGTTTTTGCATGGATTCAGGGTGGGATTCCAAAGAACACTAGGAGTCGGAGTCTGATTTTTTTCCAACTCCGGAGTCCAATTGAATTATTTTTTAGATCGCAACCCTAAGTTAGGAATTCTATCTCGCGCCTGTTGAAATGGTACAATTTCTTTTGAAACTTTTATTGAAACAGAGATTTCTTGCTGTGCACCACGATTTCCATTCATTGCTAGTAGCTAAAAAATGATTCACAGCAAAACTTCATTCTCGTTTTGTGACGGAGTCGGAGTCGGGAGTAGGAGTCGATGTCGGAATCGAAAATTTTGGAAAGGTCGGAGGCGGAAGATTTTGGAAGCTAGGAGCCTGACATTTTACCTCCCACTCCGCAATACTGGGAGCTATGACAAACTTGGTCAGTAAAGTACGGTATTTGAGGAATCGTCCTGCCATGTTGTGCCTTCATAACTCTCCAAGGATTCTGACTACACTTATCAATAATATCGTGGAGTCGAAGTACCACAGATGAGGTAAAGCGAGAACAGTCGAATCTGCTCACAAAGCATTGTACTACAGGAGATCGATTTCTTGTCAAGTACGCATTTTCAATCCTGTAAATGTTAGTAAAAACGTCCAGGTGATATAATGAAAAACTGGAGCAAGACCTCTGCAGTTTCAAACACATACTCAGCTTTTGAAAAGGCTAATTTTTCAGTATAGTCTACACCAAGATCATTACACTGTCATTGCCAAACTACAAGATGTTACGCTTTTATAACGGAACTAAAAATCTAAGCTATCGTCCATAGTAGAGCGAACACAGTAAGAATATTTCAGTTTGCAACGCAAATTTTCTGGGTGTATGCTATAATAAAAAATTGATGTTTTTTCACCTGAGCATGTGTTTGAAACTGCAAAAGTCTTGCCTGGTTTGTCATCATTTCTTCTGCAAGTTTTTACTTACAATTGCAGGATGGAAAATGCGTACTTGGTGCGAAATCGATTTCCTGTTGTAAATGCTTTGAGAACAGATTCGACTCTTCTCGTTTTACATCTGTTGTAATTCGAAACTTGGATAAACTTGGTCAGTTCACGCTTCCAACCTTTTCCCTCAGAATGTGCGATGCGGATTACTTTAATCAACGTACGGTTCTGTCGCTGGCACTCGTCATTTTGTCAAGGCAAGTGGAACAATTCGTCTATGCTCGACGCCATTTTCACTCGAAAAATTCTTAATATCAGCGAAAACAAGCTGGGAGCTGTTACCGCTCCGAAGGAAATATGGCAAACACAGTCAGCCGCAAATTCCCTCTAGCGTCGTGACTTCATGATAACAGCTTCAAAATATCGATTATAATAGTAAAATATGACAAAAATGTTTTCGCCAAGGGTAGAGGACCTGAAGCGTCTATGGCACAATCTTACCATGGACCAAAAGGAGGTAATATCCTTGTAATTGGTCCAGGTCTGCTGAACTCGTTGCTTACTTGACACCCGTGCAGTAGCGGTTCGTGACCAGTGTTGCCACTTAGGTCAGTCTCGTTAAAATCAGATTGTTGCCGTTCTCAACATCAGACAACATCAGATTTTTACGTTACAGTTTCATATAAGCTAAATGCTCCTATTACCAACAGGCAAAATGTAACAACGCGCGATAACCCTCGTAGAATCCGAGTCATAATGCAGAAGCCGGTTATACGTAACGTAAAATGTTATTCTCAACGGAGCGGAGGGCTTCTTTAGTTTGTAACTATAGCCAAACATATGTGAGAGTCAGAGATTTACAAAGAAACTTAAAAATCATGAATCTAACATATTTTCATCCTAAAGGAGAAGAAATGTGGAAAACAAAAACAACAGGCCAATCAACATCAGATTTATTGCCAAAACATTAAATATCAGACATATCTCCCAAAACATCAGATCTGATGTCAAAACATCAGACGTGACAACACTGTTCGTGGCTGTGATTCGTGGGCGTGCTGCAAAGATTTTATAATGACTGAACAACATCACGATTTCCACGGCGGCGTGGACTGTTATGACCTATGACATCTCTCTTTCTACGAACCAATTGTGGGAGTGAGACTTCTGTACATTTCTGTGCTACACTGCAGTGACATGCTTTGAGTGAATGACTGCTGAGGCACTGGCAGTGGCGTAACTAGAGGTTTGAGCCAGGGGGGGAAAGCTTAGGTGAAGAGGCCACTAGCCAAAACTCAGAAAAAACGTTAAGAAATTATAATGAATCTCTGGATGTCGTGGACGTCTATACAAGTTCAAAAAACAAAAACATCCCGAAGATGCAAAAGAAACAAAAACCGAAAGAATACTAAATAACAAAATGTTAACCAAAGGGGGCCCAGTTTGTACATTTAGCTTACCAGGGGGGCGGCTCGCCCCCTTGCCCCCCTGTTAGTTACGCCACTGGGCACTGGTATATTTAAAGTTAAATTCACATATTAACATGACATGAGTAACAAATTACAGCTCGTTCTTTCCTCATCTATTGCAGTCTGCCCTTGCCTCACACGCATAACACTCCCTTCACAGTTATTCATTGAATAAGCACATATGTTTCTTACGGCGCTAGCGGTCTGACAATAACAGTTTACCAACTGCAATTGTCACGGTCACATTAGGCCTTTTTTCATGACTATTAGTGAGCTCATTAATTAACTTTCCTGTTCATATGACACGATTTCTGCTGAATCACCAAATGCTTGAGTGGTCGAATGAGCCTTCGGTAAAGTGAGCACAGCACGCTCGTAGTTGCTTTGTGCAAAAGTGAGCTCGGTGGCAAAAATGTGTACGCTAAGCAGGTGCCTTAGCCTTGGCAGTGGGCTGCAACCCTGCTTTTGGCTGGATGATGCATGAGTGAATTTAAATCAAGTCTGCTGTTTTGAAGTGGTACGTATTGGTTTTATCTTAGTTTTGCAATCCATATTGCAGGAATAACGACATCACACCGCTGTGTGGAGTGCAATGAAAAACTGTAGGCTACATAACATGGCCTGGTTGTACTGTAGTATGCTAGATTACTGTTTAGCTGCAGTCCGTAATATGATTTTCTCATTTGATTCATTGAAGAGATGTTTTCTGACAATACTAAATCCTTTCACTTGTCTGAATCCCAGTGGCGTAGCGAGGCTAAGTGCCGTCCAGGGTCGACCACAAAAGTGCCGCCCTTTTCACCTCTCCAATTTGCTTACAAAAAATTGAAATGAAAGATCATCTTTATGCTTATTCAATGATATAAGGATTAACCCTTTAATAAACTATCTTGAAAATCACAATCAAACACAAACCGAAATGAATCTTTCTTTTCATTGTTGATTATGAATCTTGCTTTTTCTGCTTGTCGACACCTTTCTCATCATTAATTTTTCTGTTTTTTGCTTCCTTTACATATGTATATACGAACCCGACATGTTTCATCAAAATATCTTCCCTGTTGGTTCTTAATCTCCGGTAAGCCCACCGCATGTTTTTTTAATAGTTTACCCGTTGCAGGCGATCAAACGAATAAATTAAGGGATGTGATGGCGGCATACGTACTTTAACATTTACGTATGTTAAAATTTTGTGTGGTATCCCCGTCTTCAACTAAAAAGCAGATATGTATTGCATACAGCAGGCTATAATAATAAATCTGATAATATGATCTCACTGATGTAAAAAACGTTTAATTGTTCACTTCACGTTTCAGTAGTGGCTTATTCCTCTTAGAATACATAAAAGGCTTCAAACGTTAACTCTGTCGGAACTTGCGCGAAGCCCTCTATGGGTACGGGCACCCATTTAAAAAAAATATCTTGAAGAGATTTAAAACCGGGTATGGTTGAGAAGCGCCGGCTTGCTGTCTTCATCGTGACTTGCGCACTTGGTCTAGCGGTTGGGTTGGACCTCTTCCAATTGCACGTGTATAGTGATATTCCTTGCCTTTGTTCGTCACCAACAGAACCATCGCCAGAAGGTTTTCAATTGAGGGACTTTACGTTTGTGCAGGGAGAGTGACATTCCAAAATTTGACATAAAATCAACTGATTTATAGTGTTTCATCTTTCACGTTGGAGAGGCTTGGAGTTTTGTTCGGGGGGGCTAAGCCCACCATAGCCCCTGGCATTACCAAACCATGCCAGGTGGGACATAGGTCTTTTGGATGTCCAGCAGTGGTTACAACATCTTACGTTCGACCGTAATTGCGTTTAATAACTTCATTCAGTACAGCCATGGCCAAGTTGTACAACCATTTCGATTAACGCCCTATTCAATAAAAGCCTTCATCGCAATCTTATCTAAACATATCGTTTGCCCTTGCGTTAGGTTTTCAGACTAAAGTTCGTGCCTCAAATTCATCAAAATGACAGCAACACCTTTTCTAAGCTTTTCTTGTTGAAATGAATTTTTCTATGACTGCAAATGATATCGTTGAACAAAGGAGGTTTTGACGAAACTCACGCTGCCTATCGGCTGGCTCTGATTCACTCTACTTGCAGTTCAAGTCGACAATCTGAGCTGAAAGTTACCCACGCAAACACACCAACTGCAGTATACCCCGCTTCAAGAACGTAATTTTCCGTCACCATTACGTCATGCCAAAAACAGCACATTGTATTGAAACTATGCAACGTTGCCTTTGCAGATTTCTTCACTTTAACCGCCAAAATTTATTGTTGATAAGCCCACTAAATGACTAGGCTACAGCTCACGACACTTATTGAAAATATCTCATTGAACATTAAGAGATAACATGAGATGTGCCAAGAAATGTTTCGTAATTTTCGCGATGGCAATTAGCGGCACACCAATGCCTAAAATATGCTTCGTACCGGGGCAGTTGAAGGGAACGATCTTGCCCAAGGAGTGCTACGGCGATTCATTCAGTGTGGGTAAATCGGACACCCAACCTTCCAATTGAAAAGCACTCTCTACAGCTGAGCTGTCGCCGCCACAGCGAAATCGTCTTCGCCAATGCCTAGGTGTCAGGTGGTGTTATCATGTGCAGTTGGAGCGTTACTGAGGAACCAACGATACAAAAAAAAAGATTAAGCTAGCCTTGACTATTTTATGCAGAGCTTTTTTATCAGATTTTGATAGGAGAGGCAATATAAGCCGCGAACGACCGGAGCCCTAACGTTTGTCACTCTGCCATCCAATGTGATCTCTTTCTTCAGTTCAGAGGCTTTTGAGTGGGATGGTGGAAATGTCTTTGTCTGGCGAGGAAGATGTAGGGAATGGGGCACAATTGCCCCCCAAGTAAGTGTGTTAAGAAAGCCCTGATTTCAAGACAAACACTGTGACACTTTAGCACATTGGATTTGACCCAGACTTTTGAGTAAACATTTCATCCGTTTTCTCGCTTGACAGCCACATGTTGTGTTTTTCAGGCCAGCCTACCAGTCTAGAGCTTCTAAACACAGAAATTTAAGAGGTAGAACTTTAAAAAATTTTAAAAACATTAAAGAAAAGCTAGAACTTTTAAACTCGTTTCAAAAAGTAATTTTTAATCAGCAAAATGCCGCCCCCCATAAAATGCCGTCCGGGGCCCATGGCCCCCAGGACCCCCCTTGCTACGCCCCTGCTGAATCCTCATATTTTGACATTTGAAAAGTGTTTTTTTGTTTATAAAAAATAGCAGGCAAGAGGTGGTGGGAAACAAACGATTGAATATTTCGTAAAGCAATATTTTGTAACTTTTGCGATGAGGTTAGCTCACAACCGTTAAAGTCATGGTTGCATGCCACTAGTTTCCTGTCACCACCTATGTTATCCACAAGATAGGCCTATATATCAGACCAGTTCCTTCACAGCTTGTTGCTTTTTGCTGCACGCTTGCCACAGACTTTTTCACATCTTCATCCAACTACACCAAAAAGCTAACGGCTCAGGCTTTCTTGCTGAAGTTGTTCAACAGTTTGCACAACATTCATTGAATTTCAGTGTTTTATCGACAACATCTTTCTTTACGAACAACAGAGGCGAGTCAACAACACCAAACAATAACATAGTGTGTAAGTTTACATGATATTCTGGAGCAAACGTTTGCACGGAAGTGGATTCACGACGATTTCAAATATATAATGTACTTTGCAAACATGAACGTAGCTTGCCTCTGACGATACTATGCATATGGAGACACATCAAGAGTTTTTAATGTTTCACATCACATGGTTCGACAAGGTGCTAAATTAAGTGAATAAGCCTTTTGTCGAAATTGATCAGATCGACATAGCCGCTGGTATCTTGTCAGGAAGTAAGTATTCGTAGGGCGCGTTTGATTGCTCGTTCCGTGCGCGCATTTTCGACGATAACCTTTGGATCTCATCCTTGAACTGAACAACTGCTCGCTGAGCTGAGTCTTCGCAGAACAAGTTTAATGGATAATCGGCAAGGAAAACCTGAAGCGTGATCAAACAGATGAAGTTACCAGTATATAAAAAAACGTGTCCTCAAATGTTGAAACATCGAGAAAGGAGCAGTTTGGGTAATTTCAGCCAAATATGATTTGGTTCTCATTCAAATAAGTTAAGAGTAAAAAAATCTTCATGATTGGAAACATCAACTTAAATTACGCTCTTGTTAGACCATTTTCAAAATTCAACTATCAGTGTTTTCACAGCGTGAGAATTCTACTGTATTTATAATTGTGATGTTCAGTGTTATTTTAAAGCCATAAAGCGAACACAGCGTTGAGCCATAAGGAACAATATTTAGCACAAACTTGGTCTTCAGATTGCTTTGACAAGAGATGGCACAGCGAGGCTTGCAGGCAGCTCAGTCGTTTGTTTGGCAGTGTCTGAGCAATAGTGTCCTGTTTTGCCTGCAAAAAAGTATTAGCTTTTTATTTTTAAACAAGACCCAGGTGTAAATTTTGCTGCATCTGAATTATAACAATCGCTGTTGAGGTTGTTGCAACCTCTCCGCTAGCGTTGCGCTGAATGCACGGTTCACCACGAACAGAATGTGCGCGAAGAACTACACCATATATACGTGGCGCGAACAAGCAATACTAGAGTGATCTTGTCGGGTGAATTCTATTGTTGTTTGCTGCCACAGTGTGAAGCTTTGCACACATGACGCTCAGGCTTTCCAATCGCAGCAAGGTCATCTAGCTCTTAGCGTATCCTGGTGGGATAATTTGTGCAGAATCAATGTATTTGTATGTCCTACTATTGTGATGATGCTTATAGAAACAGGACTGCCGACCATTCTGTTGTTTGAAAACATCTTGCTGCAACAGCGCTTTTAACTAAAACTTATTAAATCGATTGTTTCCTTTATACGTGAACAAAATATGGAAGTTAACGGACGTCTGGATTTTAGAAACGGAAAATTGTAGCCTGCAGTTCTGCATTTACAAATCGGATCCTCGCATACGTGAAATGTGTCCAGGGAAAGGTTACGTTGAAAGCTTTGAAATAATAAAAGCACCTTGATTTTAAAGAAGTGACCAGAGATGTGAGGTAAGTCAACCTACTTTCTGTCATCTTTTGGATCACACATGAAGTGCGACAAAGTGTCAGGCTTATAAGAACATAAAATCATACAAATGTGAGATGTTTTCAGACAACCTTCCTACAAATGTAATCACCTACTTCGGTTAAGATTGCCGGTAAGGTTTACAATATCACGTGGGAAAGCTGAAAGCAATAATGTATATTTTTCTCATGGCCATGGTGACAGTAGAGTTAATCTAAAATGAAAGGTGCTTGACTTACACCGAAAATGAAGATTATTTGACTATTAACCAGGTTGCCAAAAAGATGGATTGAACATACCTTTAATCTTTGCATGAAACGGAGAGTTGAGGCGAATACAATGGCATGCGAATCTACATGCACTTTAAGAGGAGAATGAAATGCTAAATGTGCAATCATGTGGAAAATATTAATTTGTAACATTTCATCCACAAAATGACATGATTGAAAAATATGCATATGATGCGTTTGAAACCAGAAACGCGGAACACTCACAGTGTGTTTTTTGAATCAGGATCATCAGTTTTTTCCTCAGAACAGGAAAATTTAACTTTTGAAGTACTCACAAATAGGAAAATCCCCTAAAATCGAAACAATGCTATGCATGCGCAAAACCATATTGAAAGATAAGAAACGTGCTGTATAATCGACATATTTGTATTTGCCACTGCGTAAACATCAAGTTAAGGGTGACATCAACGCTTTAATAGACTATTATAGAAACGATTATAGTTTGATATAAAGCTAAACGTATGAGCATAGGAGATATTCGAAAGAAAGGTAAGCAAATAATTATATAATTGATTAAAAGAAAGAATAAACAAGAAAAAGTAAAATTAAATCTATGTCTTCTACAGTCTTTACGAGCGACTTGCTCAGGTTTGACTCGTTGAGATTGCCCAAGTCAAAGGTCATCACCTCATTGCCAAGAAACCTATACATCGATCGAAAACAACTTACTTTGCCTTTCTCGTTTAGAGGTGGGAGGGACAGGTTGAGTGGAGCGTTGGGGACATTAACGCAAACGTCTGAAATTCCGTTCGTGACGGCAGCATATCGGCACGATGACGTAAACATGATACACGTCACGAAATCTGCCAACTCCTCAATGCTGGAAAAACTTCTGGGAACACCTGCTTAGAAAGATAAACTCAATATCGTTCATTGTTAGTTTTTCACCACTAGGTCCAATAACAAAGAGAGGAATGATATTTCCAGTCGGTGCAATCCCCAAAATAGAATAAGTCATAAAAAGAAAACGTATGAACTCCACGGTAAACAAAAAGCAGTCAAAGCACTGAAGTATAGAATTTAACTTGTTTTTTATTTGGATGACGGCAATTGGTGGCAGGCCAGCCTGAATTTTGCATCTTGCCAAGGCTGCTGAGGTGTACTCTCTTGCCAAAGGAGCACTACGGCGATTCACTCAGTGACCGTGGGTCGAACACCCAACCTTTCAGTTGAGAGGTGGACACTCTGCCACTGAGCTATCGCCGCCCCTTTAACTGAAGTTAACTTTCGGCTTGGAATTGCCTCAAGGTGTAATCGTGCGTGGAATTTTTTTTGAAACGACAGTCTTCTTAAGATCACTAACAAGAAAGAAAATTTAACTTAGCAATAGCAAGTAAACAGAACATTTTTAAAACTTATGTCACTCAACCATAGTTTGACAGAACAGGATTTTGTGACATTTCTGTTTATCACCAGAAATTAAATATTCTTTATCACGGTAGTTACTTGCAATTGTATCTCTACGATCCATCCTTTCTGAGAATAACACTTTGTCGTCAAACTGGAGTGGAACTGATAAATTGCTTTGTATATTTGTGAAATTGGGAAGCTTTTCACTTGATGTCATCGATGCCTGCAGACCAGGCCCGCAACAGGGAAATTGCCACCCCGAAATTTTCAAAATTATTTTCAGTTGTTAGGTACAACATGTTACAACCACTTTGCCCCCGCCGAAAATAGTGCAACAACAAGTTACAATCATTTTGTCCCCGTCCGAAAATATCAGCTGGTTGCGGCCCTGCTGGAGACTCGATCTTCGTCAACAGGCAAGCAGCTGTTCCAGAACTCCTCTTTTTTGATTTATTAAACCGAGATTTTCGGAACGCTCAGGTACACATGAGGTGATTATGAAATGTCGGTCTTTTTCGTGCGGTTTTGGCCCATACAGCGAAATTACGGCGTCGGACTATATGAAATCTGAAGAGAATCTTTTCGTTTACCTTTGCAGACTTGATCAAGAGTTTAGCAAAAATCTGTTGACTCTGTTTTGAGATTACAGAAGGAAGCGTGTGTCTCACCATGGTCGTTTCCATCCTTCCAGGCAAAACCTTCCTTTCTGATCTCACCGATGCAATCCTGAAGCTCGACATCTTTTTTAATGTCCTGACAACAACGGCCATTTCGCAAGAATTACATGGAAAGCAGCAACTCAGGTGTTTTAGCTTGTTTTGCTAAACTTCGAAAGAAGTCCAACATAGTAGCTGTATTCCATGTTTTTTAATGAAAAATTTGATTTTACCGAAGCAGCATTCACACAGCAAGAACGCTATACTTGTTCCTAACAGCAAAGTGTCCATAAAAGTGGTGCGCCCGGGGTCGTAACAAGAGGGCCAAGGGGGGGCACAATGCTACCGGCGCTGAATCACTGGGAGGCGCAGAAAGATCCCAACAATGTCGCAAGTACTTTCATCAATACAATACATTTGCTCCCAAAAAACTTAGGTTCGAACATGGGGGCGCCAAACTTGTTTCTTGCCCCCTGCACCCTCTAACCTCGGTACGCCCTGGGTGCGCCATGTAGTTGCTTAAAAAGCAACTCCGCCTAAACCAGTTCGTCTGCTGGAATTGCAACGGAAAGTAACATTATCATGTTTGTTCTTAAAGCGAGCAGCACGATCGCATACTCTGTATATACCCTCATCTGGTCTTGATTAAATTCTGCCGCAATGTCGTTGTAGCGGTGGCATAAAAATGATAGTAACCATGTGAACCTGTGGGCAGGGACCGAGTTTGCTAAAAAACTTTTGGGGGGACAAACCTCTATTGTTTGCGTTTCGATGACATCATCATGTTTATTTAACCGTAGTACGACCTTTTTGTAAAATTAGCAAAATGGGTGACACGTTGTGGAATTTATATATTTTGGTGACCATGGCCCAAGTGCCTCCTTTGGCTACGTCCATGGTGGTGGTAGGTGCTATATCTAGATATCTATCACTTAGCAGTGCATTTACTAACATTAATTCTGAGAGTTGGGCTTACATGGACATAATTATGCTCAAAAATTGTGATTATAATCAATTGAAATTTGGTCATTTCCGAAATAAAATATACTGCTACTAAAGACCACAAGATCACACATAGATCAAATCAAAAACAAACTATAGAGATCTTTTGGTAAATACTAGCAGTGGCAACCAAGCGCATAGCCAGTAATTTTAGTAGGGGTGAAACACCAACCGAGTTTAAAGCACCATCCATGAAACGCGCATGTTTCTGGCGTTTTCTCCTGAAGCCGACAAATCACGTCTGCTTTCATTGAATTGACAAGTTTTAAAAGTTGTGATAGTGAAGTTCCAAGCTTCTACTTTGGATCAATGCCACCATTTGCTCATAAACCTTTCCTGCAAAAGCGCTAGTAAACCTCTCAATGCTACAAGCGCACGATCTGCAGCATGCTTTTTTCAGCCAATAGTGCAGTTGAGAAGAAGTCATCGCGGCCGACATTACGATTGCGCTTCTGATACTGTATTTACACGCTTCGGATGTACATACGGTTGCCAGATCAGTGGAAATTTTTTCAAGGACAGTTTGTTTTTCAAGGAGAGACAGTGAGCTACTTTCACGGGCTTCCGCAGGGCAAACCCGTAGCCACGGGGGGAGAATTCAGGGGCAATGCCTACAAAATTTTTGTGCCTCCCCAAATTTTGTTGTGTCCTTAAAATTTTGTTGTGTCCTTTTCATTAAAACATATAATGATAAAAACCTTGCCCCATAAAAATGTAGCCTACTTTTCACCCCCAAATCTTATAGCCTGGCTACGGGCCTGGCGCAGGGGAGGGGTGAAACGGGCATTTGTCCCCTACCTAGGAATTGGGACTAAGAACCAAAAGTATTTAGAAAGTCTGAAGTCAGCATCTTGATTTCGATTAATTGATTTAATTCTTGCAACAACAGTTTATTTACCGGTATAGCACTCACACTGCACAAGAACCAGCATCACTGTCTTGGTGTGATGCAGTAATGATCTTGCAGTTCATTCATGTCCACTCCGTCTGCAGACTCAGGTTGCGAAATTTGCAAGAGCATTGTTCTACTGTTGTTCTTTGTTTTGTAACAATAACATGGCAACGAATCTTCAAAGGTTCGCTTCAAGTTACGATATTTAATGCGTTTTTCCAGATGTGACTGTTTACCTCAGACATCTTTGGCAGGTGATTCAGCGAGACAGTGAATGCTGACAATGGTAAGACACGTTGTTTTATACTTTGTGAAAAGAAGCAGGGTGAATCTGCCACAATCTGCCACTTCCACAAGTTTGAAAAATCCATCATAATGTGAGATCGTGAGTGTCACCAATGTGCTGAGTGAATGTGTCTTAATCAAGCTACGCTTATGCAGGCTTCTTTTCACACTGTATAAAAGTATAAAACTACGTGGCTTGTTAAAAAAACGCTATAAAACGATTGTGGGAATACGTCTCAAACGTTGAGGCTTAGTTCTGACTTCTGAGCAAGTACAAAGTGCAAGGGCTGTGGCGAGTTTTCACAACTAATCTTCTCAGTTTCTACGCATGCGTGGCGTTCTAATTTTAGTAAGTTCTTAATTTGTTCGATAGTCGTGTTAAGATACAGGTCTATTTCTCATTGTTTGAAACAGTTTTGTGAGACAGTCTACCGTCTAAATTTCTTGTTTATTCACCGCTAATGTTGCTTTGGTCGTTGATTGTTTTTAAATTACGACTTATTTGTAGAAGTGCTTGCAAAATGGATATTAGGCAGTTTATGAAAAAAAGCATTTCTGAAGCTGAAGTGTAAAAAACAATTCGAACAAAAGATTTCAGAAGTGAGTTCCGTTCAACCAGCACAGACTAATGAGAGAACCGCAAACGTAGTTGATAATTCAAATCCGTTTCAGAGTCAGTTGTGTGTAGGTCGCAATTATAACGACTTTATGCGCCAACTGAGCAAAAGCTGTAACGGATGATAGAAAGTACACCTTTACACCTTTCAAGCAAGCTCTTATACAGGTCCACTTGAAAAAGATTTCAAAATAGATGCGCATGGAGCACGTGCTTTCATGGGGCACTTTCTTTGATGTGTAGAAACAGTAAAGCATTTTGTGACCGTGCATTTGCATTGCAACGTCAGCGACCTGAAAAAGATAAGCCATCTGCAAAATGTCCACTCTGGCCCCCTCCTGGAAAAATTTCTGCCACGCCCATGCCTACTTTACCCTTTTGACAAGCTTTGACGTGTGGGCAAGTCAGGCTGCTAAGCTAACCATGTACGAAACTGAAAAAGTAAACAAAACGTATTATGACGACACAACTGTTCTTGAATCGTTTACTTTTTACTACACAACTGTTTAAAGACGGAACAAATCTAAACATTGTTCTGTTCATTTACATTGAACAATGTAATCAGTAGTTCAAAAGTGAAAAATTTAACTATTCAAGAATTTTCAAGGACGCCGGAAAATATTCAAGGACAACAAGATGTTTTTCAAGAATCAAGGACATAACGAGTTTTGCAAGCAAATTCAAGGACAGTCCCTTGGCGCTCAAGGACGTCTGGTAACCTTAGATGTACACCAACACAGCACGTTCAATCGAAGCCGAGCAGAGGCTTTGCTCTGAGCCAATGACTTTCGACGAAGTAGGCCTTCTACAAAACTTTCGCGCATATAAGAAGTGGATCCCGTTTTCATTTAATTTTTGAGCGATTATTTCACATATGTAGTCGATAAACGTAAACGCTAGAGTGTTTCATCACCTTTGAAAAATGTTTGGATTTGTGATAATCCGTAATATTTTTTGGCTATGTTCAACTCATTTCGTTAAATCTTTGCAACTACTTTGAAATTCGTTTAAATTGTTTGATGAGACTTTGCTAAATTAACTGACTTCACTGAAACATAAAATGGCACTAAACTGTAAACACAATCGTACCCACAATATAACAAAGCTTATAGACCACGCTCAGCTGCATGTAAAGATAGCTTAGCACTACACGTAATCAAATTAGTACATATCACGGGCTTCTAGAAAATACAATAACATGTCTGCTGAATTTGAAGCCCTAATAGGAAAAAATTCAAATTTAGTTTCATTTTAGTCACATACGCTTTGCCAACAAAACAGATTCAAAGCTCAGGGATGGATATTAGGAAGGATAACGAGGCAGTCGCCTCGGGTTTTCTTTTCCAGAGATACCGTGCCCCCCTCTTGAGAGCTTTGCACCATTGTTTAGTTAAAAAGGTTATGTACCACTCTAGAGCCACATTTAAAGGAGCTCTGAAGCAAGTCATATGTTTTTCAAAATAAAGCAAAAATTATGGGAAAACGTGCCAGAGGCAGCTTTCAAGTGTCCAGTTGCAAAACTTTACATATTTTTGTTCCTTTCGTATGTATATTATGCTCTTGAATTTAGTTCATAAATTGAAATGTAAAACAAATTTAACTCTTTTATGTTCGTAACCCCACATCTACCTTTCGCAATGGCGATTTTTGGGGTCCTTTTCTGAGAGCTTACCCCTAAATTTTAATATCCACTCCTGTGCAAGTTATCTCAGTATCTGTAAGATAACGGCAGTGTCAATTCCCTCAGCACTTACAAAATTAAAAGTACTATCCTAATTACGTTAGATTTTGCTGCTGACTCTTCTCGTTGCAGTTAAATGATTTCAAACCATTTACTGCAGGATAGGGTGTGTGCAATTAACATCAGATGAAAGTTGAAACACTGAGCTTATGAATAGTAGATCAGAGTCTAATATCTTGACAAGACTGATATTTACTCGCCGGCAAGGCAAAGGGAAACCATTTATGAAAAGGTTAAAGCTCAACATAATTGTGATTGAACAGTCACAATACATGACGTCACAAATAAATATCTAGAATGAATGCTGTTGTTGGTAAAGAGTGACCATGGCGCAATGAAGAAGACTTTGAAACTGAATCGCTTCTTAGCCAAATTTTCAGCTTCAAGACATATAAAATGTATATCACCGCCATATT
>JGI24158J21664_10006350_pt1 | contig 15564 bp, 13 predicted proteins | sample Ectturendosymbi3_FD_21664 | JGI IMG/M metagenome (IMG submission 21664)
CCACGATGGGTGTAAGCAAGGAATCGATCAGCAAATTTTTAATAGGAAATCGATTTCACGTAAAATTACGCATCCTCAGTCCTTATTCAAATAGTCACATTCATATATATATCGATTTACCGGATTTGTAAACATATACTGTATGTACAGGGGCGTAACGAGGTTAGATGGCGCCCGGGCAAGAAGCATGTTTGGCGCTCCCATGTTCGAACCTGAGCTCTTTCGGAAGCAAATTTACTGCATTGAAGAAAGTACTTGTGACATTTTTGGACTTTTCGGCGACCCAGCAATGATTCGGCGCCCGGGGAATTGCGCCCCTTCGTTACGCCCCTTGATATGCAGTACTATTATATTCTCATGTTGTGTTTTTTGTTAGAAAATTCCAAGGCATATCACATTTGCATGATTTTGTGGGAGTAACCGGACCTCGAAAAATTTTGACATTGGTAAATGGACCCTTTCCTGAAATAATTGAGTAGCCCTGGGCTATAACAAGAAACGTTTCCTTATTCTCCAAGACAGTAGACACTATCAATTCACTAGGGTAATTTCCTGAAAATTAGGCAGAAAGTCGTGCAAGTCAATTAGTCCTAAGAAATTCACTATGGTTTTGATTCATCAACCTGTAAGTTCAAGGTGGTAAATGACAAGAACGTAGACTTACTGTACGAGCAACGAGTTATTGAACCTTACCTCTCGCAGTTTGGATTAATCTGAAATGTAACTTTCTTGCGTTGGTGGATTGCAAACCAACGAACTTTCGAATAAAAACAGTTCAAAAAGTCCTGTTTAAACATTGTCACGGATGCTAACTGATGACTTGAACTTGAAGTATACAACACCATTGGCGTATGGCTTTTTGTGACGTTTACGTAACACAATAAAAGCCAATTATTTGTAACAATGCATTCTAACTGCTCGATTGTATCATAGACATAAACGCCAGAATTTTGGACCACTCGTTCTGTGTAATGAGATTTCGTAAAGCCAGTCAAACAATGCAAGGGCAGTGAGACGCCAGAAATAGATGGTAAGAAAGAACCCGTGACACCGAGGAGACGAAAAGAGAAAAAAGGCTTTCAGCTGTTGGACCGTCGAGCGAGCAGTGCGCATCAAATCAGTGAAGCAGTTAACACTTGCTAGTCGTACAGTCTGGATTAGACAGCGTAGCAAAGCCTATATGATATTAGCTTGTAGCTGCTCAACACACTTGCAAAAATACGCATTGAAAAAGTACTGTCCAGAACAGCACTGGCTTGCTGTTAGAAAACCGTCTGGGTTGGAAAAGACAGAATGCTGCGGTTGGCGATAGCATGCTGTTTTATTTGGGCGTGCACAGCACAGATCCAGACAGATTTACTTGTGAAAGAGAGGAATGTGTTGAGTCCGCCTTATTTCAATATTGCTACTGGTAAGTGGACTCTTACTAAATGCCGAGTAATTCGTGTATGGCGCAGAACAGTAATACGTAAAGACCGAAAACATTTTCTGAAATTCTGGATTAACTTTGAAAGCAGTTGCAAAATCGCCTGTTTTGCGGATTCACTAGTTGGCTGTGAGTGTGTGGATGAAGATGCGGTTGCACGATTCCTACACTGAATTCCTTATTATATAATCACCAACTGTGTATCTGAATGTCTTTGAGTTAGTTACGTTGGTTAAATTTTGGGTTGAAAACGAGATACACTTTTTTTTCAAACGCATTCTGTTCCAAAGGATGCATTTCGACTGCAATTCTGTTCATTGGTTTAGTTGAGAACAAGTTCCATCTTGACAGACTAATTCGTCGGTCCTTTCTAAATTTTGGTTACGCATTATAAATTCTTAAAGCGTGAAATCGCCATCGTAGAACTTGTGGTATACAAGTGCTTTTATGATCTAAATGTCGGTGGTGCTGCTGTTAGAATTAACTGATTTTGTTTTTGAGAACCATAATCGGTGGTGGTCAGAGTTGCTTGTATTGAGATCTTTTAAATGTGCAGTCTTATTATTGCTCATTTGAACAGCACTGGCTGACTGAATCTGATTCTAACAGTGATCGAAAATGCGTTATTGTGTTATAGGGAAAAAAATCGAAGCTACAGCTACGTGCGGAACAGAAGGCCCCGAGTTATTTTGTAAGCTGACGGGCGGAACCAACTTTGAATATGCTACTAGCCTTCACCAAGGGCAAGTTTGTGATATGTGCTCCGTGACAAATGCCGAAAAGACTCACCCTGCAAAGAATGCGATTGATGGCACGGAAAAGTGGTGGCAAAGTCCTCCATTATCGCGTGGAAATGAGTTCAACAAAGTTAATGTCACTATCCACCTTGGGCAGGTATGAGGTTTGTGCTAAACTCGATTTGATCTATTTTCGACTTGTACAACTCTAAAAGCTTTGATTTCATCATTTCTAAAGCTTAATAGTACGTATTGTTTTGACGACTTGTTGAATCAAATGAAAAAAATTATAAGACATTGAAAAAAAAGGCAGCAAAAATGTTTCGCTGCTCGAAAACTGCAACGTTCGACACAGCAAATCGCTGCACTCCAGCTCACCGAAAGCGGTTTCCGGCGAGCTTTCAGCCCCGTCATGTCTGGCTGGCGAAATGCGTCGACGCGCAGGTTTCGTTCGCGACCGTCTCGTTTGATTGCTATATATTTCAGTCGCTTGTCGCAGACAGTGCCCTTTTCTCCGCATTCGTAACAAGGCCTTGAGTCGACGAAGACCCGACTTGGGCAGGAAACAAGTTCAGCGGTTTCCTTGTAGACTCTTCAATAGTTGGTGTCTTTTCCTGTTTTTAGTAGTCTGATGATGCGAAGCCGAATATAATTATATTTCCTGCAGTTTAATATTGTTGTCTGTACAAAGTGACTGTAATTTAATGCATGTGCTCATTTGTACGAAATAAAACTCTCATAATTAGAAAGCATCCAGACCTACATGTGGGATTTTTTCTTGACTATGCCACGCCTTCTGCTGCTTGGTATTCATCTTTGATCGCTAGCACTATGGGTATGGTGAGCGCATGCTTTAATTTAAATCACAGGTGCATGCTCAGTACATGAGAGTTAGTAAACGCTTATTTCACACATACATTGCTGCACAGCAGGATGTTGTAGTTTGATTTTCGCAGAAATTGCTTGGTATAGAATGATGCGGTGTGCAACAACATACGTTAACTGAACCACCCAAAAAACAAAAATAGTCTCCTCGCAGCCGTTCAAGTGCGATACGGATGAAACCAAACTTTTCTACCTTGATGCTAATATCCAATGTATTGCAAAGTTCGCACTGTTTGGTTAAATTCATGCAGTTAAACGTTGGTTTGAAACCCGTACAATACAAGGTTATGTGTATTATTATAATCTTTTAATTCCATTGTAAAACTTTTCTCAAAGACTTTACTGTCACGCTTACTCAAACCATGTTTTATTTCTCTCCCATTGTGTGTCTTCCAGTTTACCAAGATGCTCTCCCTGTCAAAGAACATGTTTGAATGTTAATTTCTTTTATGGCAAGTTATCTGCGATATTTTTGCGCTGTGAATCAACAGTTCTGATGCGCTTTTGCACCGGTTCTTAAAAAAAGCAACTTCACAAAATCTTAATTTTCTCTGTTAGCAGCCAGTTCTGACAGTTTGTATTAAATAGAATTTTTGTCATCAAACGGCTTACCACCTCAATCACTTTAAGCGAGCTGATTGCAACCAAATAAATAAACGAATATATAAATAAGTGAATAAATCAGCGAAATGGGTCAACAATATTTTATCAATGGCGGTTGGCATTATAATGATAATAATAATTGAAAAATTATTGTGTATTATTGCTACCCAGATACCAAGGTGACGTATGCTTTAGTTCGAATGGGTTCTTAACCTGGGGTCCGTGAACCCCTAAGCGACGCGTGAAGGTGATTTAAGGGGTCCATCAATGTGATTTGAAGGCTTTGCTCTGCCATTTCGAAAGAGTTAATAGGCTTTGCAGACATTCCGATTATTACTACGATGATTAAGACGTAATTGCAAACATTTATTGCAACGTTTCTTCATGAAGAGTCCGCAACCTTTCGTAGGATATACTAGGGCTCCGTGACCCACAAATATTCAAGAACGCTGCTTTACTTCAACAATGCATGAGGTCAAGAATGCAGCAGTGGATTGTTCTCCATGTGCGGAGCTGAGTGAATCATGAGCAGGAAACGCTCGACGGTTGCGGAATCAACTGCACCCCGAAAACCTCGCTCTACTTGCAATCGTCAACCTGTGCGAGTTTGATTTTATAACCGCTGTACACCATTCGTTTTGAATGCTTAGTCCGCAGACGCAGTTGAAACCACGAAGTAGTGAGTTTGCTGATTCCTCTTTCACCAGCGATCCGACATAAAGTGCAACCAAAGCAGTGTTTCTCGAGTGCCACCAGAGGTGGAATTTGCGCTTAACATCACGAATCATATACATGATGTGGATCCTTGGTCACTTTTGCTAGTAGACATGTTAATCCTCTTCTGAAAAAGGTTGACAACTATTGCTCTTTGGTCTCTATGACCTAATTCCGGAGCAACTTTTTACTTGAAACGTCATGCTGTTTTGGGTAGGTATTCCATGTCGCCTACGTGCTAATCAAGTTTGCCAACTCGCCTCGAGCCGGTACTTGGGTTCTTGAACGGTCTTCGGATCACGGCGCAACTTTCCAACCGTGGCAATACTTCGCCAACACTGACAGCGACTGCTACAACTTGTTCGGCATGGACAGTCTCGAGGAAATAACCAGAGACGACAGCGTAATCTGTACGTCAGACTATTCCGGCGTAGTACCACTGGAGAACGGAGAGGTAACTACATTAAAGTTGCTTTTTGTTTCAATTAATGTAGCTTGGATAATCAAAACTCATTAGCGTTTTTTTGTGGTTGATCACCTTACAGCGGGTGCAGTAGCCTGCGGCAGTAACAAGGGCCAGCTGCTTGTAACAGGAAATTCATGCCATGTTTGTGGTTTCTTAGGAAGGCATTGAATTAGGATATCACCATCAAAAGAATGTCAATGTTTGCTCTTCCTGACTCATCTGCATGTCCCGTGTACTTTGCAGCAAACCATCATAAAGATCATGTTACAGTTTTGTTGGCCTTAAAGCCAAGTGTGTGTGTGTAGGGAAGACTCAGCGACTGCCATTTCTATAAATGTGGCGTTTAACTGCAACATTAAAGAATGCGTGATTCGCAGGTGATCGTGTCAGTGGTGAAAGGCAGACCTGGTGCGCACAACTTCTCTTACGCAACTGTTCTGCAAGAATGGAGCAAAGCGACCGACGTTCGTCTCCGCTTGATCCGAACGAAAACGCTGCTCGGTCATTTGATGGCGGTCTCCGAACAGGATCCAACGGTTACTCGAAGGGTAAAATTCTGTTTTGTGTGCCTGGCATGAATGAATCTTCAAGCTTGTTTTACTTTTTGCTTTGCTAAATTCGACATTCAGCTTTCGACCATGCGTACTATTTTGTTTTGTGTTGCCATATGCAATTGCCCGAATAACCAACTGTATAGATTCATTTTCATAAAATGTAAAGTTTTAGCCTGCCGGCAGGCTAAACCGATAGCCACGTTGACAAAAACTTTTTTCGGTTCGGTAGTATCGTTAATTCTGACATGTTTCCTATTTGAAAACATGATTTTTCATGTGCAAAAGACAACAAACTACTTTTATTATTCAGTACTACTACAGTATCAAGGACATCAGCATCGGTGGGCGATGCGTTTGCAACGGACATGCTGATACATGTGTCCCTGATCCCAATGACCAATATAAGTGAGTATTCTTTCAGGGTTTCTGACCTGACCTGATTTAGTTGCTTTGAAAATAAAACAGCATTTCTCGTGGGTTTCTTCGTAGCAAGCAGTTGCGTGGCAGAACCCAGTTCTTTTCGTCAAAGTTCCTTGCTCAAGTTATACCATAAGTTAGAGTCCTTGTCCGGCCCAATACTTTTTGATTTGGTTTTAAAAGAAGTTCGCTGGTAGCCATGGGTGGCGGAACCTTTTTCAAAGTGGGGGGGCACAAGTGCAAGTTAAAAAGAAATTATAGCAATTTTGTGGTTTGAATTGGCAACTGCGACGTCACAAGCATTGAAATATGACGTCATTACCTATACACCATATGAAGGTTTAAAGTACACTATTTTAGACAAAACTACACCACTATGAAAAAGTATCGGCGAACCACCTGAAATTCAATTAGGCTGTTACAGGGGCGACCCAGGTCATCAGCGTCACTCGGGCTCATCATACAATTTATTCTGACTGACTGAATTAAACCGTGCAAAAGTACGTTTGCGTGCTTTCATTCTGGCTGGCATTATCGTTTCCCTGTGACGTTATGTTATGTAACAATAAATGATAAATTCTCATGATAACTTCTCCATTGTCGAGTAACGTACGTCCCAAAAATCAATGATAACACCACAGTGGCGGTTGTAAGGGGGGAGGATGGGTGGGCCATGGCCCTCCCATATTTTTGGCTGGCTCCCAGCTTGCCCCCCCTAGGTTTTTGGTTAATTTCACGTTCAAGTTCGTTTGATTGACATATACAGCAGATAAACTTCAACCAGCAAAATTTTAAACGATTTGAAGAGTTTCTGGCGACGGTTCTCACGATATTCACAAGCCCATGATGGGTTTGATAGGTTTAATTATAGCAAATCAATCTTCATTACAGTGGAATATCACCATGCAGGAGAGACATTTATGTTGGCCCCTCTACTTTTTTCCTTGGCCCCGCAGTTGCCACACTTTTTTCATTCTAGAATCGCCACTGTAACGCCAGTAAATCATCCACTTAATAAGCTTATTCATATTAGCCCGAGTTGTTGGACAATTTATCGTTCGTTTGAAATTATTCTCGAAATGGGAACTGTCCATTGGATTGAACTTCAAAACCAATGTTTTGTACAAATCCATTGCTTCTAAAAACATTCAGTCCGGTATGAATTATGTTTCAAAAAATACTTTTAAATGGTGGTTATTTAATGGTGTGGCAAGAACTTTTCCTACACACAAACATAGGGGTGTCGGAAGAGGAGCAGGAATTTGAAAATTTGAGCAAATATGCTGTTTTCTTAATTTCGAGTGGTAAACACCTAATTTCACCACTTTTGGCCTCCAGTAGAAAAACTTTTGAAAAAATCCACTAGTGCCCCCGCCCTGGAAAAATTCCTTCCGACGCCCATGCACGCAAGCATGTAAAATTGCACCATTTTTATAAAAAATTGTGTTGTATTACACCATCTAGCAACACTGTTCAACAACACGAATGCGGTAAGCAATCCATAGCAGGGCAACAGACTGTGCACGATGTATTCTGCCAAACAATTACGAAATCCTTTTTTACTGCCAACTTACAAATAATATGTTAGAAATAATATCGTCAAAATACTGCCAAAAGTCCGCAACGTTTTTTTCATTAGGCGATTTACTTAATCACTGGACCCAATACTAATTGTCTTGCCTAAACTTACAATATTTAGGAAAAAAAAGGGGGGAGAGACCCCCCAGAAATAAAAGTGGGGGGGCTAGGCCCATGCGCCCCCCCCCCGGTTCCGCCACCTATGCTGGTAGCGGCAATTCGCCAGGTGAATGCGAGGTTTCTTCTTTTAAGGTCACTTTGACTTCGCTCGCCTAGCAAGATGCGTTTTGGAGCGTTTGGTTTGTTTTTTTTTGCAGCTGTTGTTTAGCACATGCTTTGGGTTTCGTTCAGGTTAAAATGCAAGTGCAGACACAACACATGCGGTGACAGCTGCGAATACTGCTGCCCTGGTTTCGTCCAGAAAGCATGGAGGCCTGCAGTGCCGGAGTCGACGAACGAGTGCGAAGGTACAACGCTCATTTAATCGCTTCACATTAATGATAGAGACGAGTGCCATTAAGCAACCTATTGGAAAAGGGCAAGGGCGAGGTCAGCAACACTTGAGCCTTGTTTGCAGCATGCAACTGCCACGGCCACAGCACGTCCTGCAGATACGACGAAAACATCGCCCGACGACGACTTTCGCTCGATCGCCAAGGCAATTACGAGGGAGGAGGTGTTTGTCTTAACTGCACGCACCATACGGCCGGGATCAACTGTGAGCAGTGTGCGAGCGGCTACTGGAGACCTGCAGATGTTGATCCTCGTGATCCGCATGGGTGCAGACGTAAGTTGTTGATATCGCAAGTTTGTGGTGCGTGGATTTTAGAAGAATCTGATTCCTATCTATTCTTCTAATTTAAATCTTGTTTTGGATCACTTTTGCACATATTTGGCAATTTCGTGGCAGCACGGTGACCTGTAGGATTGTGTTTGATATCAATCGGTCGGTTTCGATGTTCTGCTTTGATTGCACCTTGCTTAGCTGCCGCCTACCACTTCTGTCTTGATGGCAACGTTTTTACGAATTTTCTGAACTTTTAATTTCGTTCAAACAGCTTAACTCTTGTTTTCCTTTTGTTCTATCGTTGCTGTGCTTCTTCTAGCTGTTAGTTTCTACAAGTCTCTCTACTTTTCATCAACAACTGCGCAACCAACCATCGCGCAAAAGCCTGAGATTCCTGCCGAGTCTCCCCCTTTTTCGTCCGTCGGAAGATCCAAATCTGTGTCTATGGATGTCAAAAGTGGAACGAAGAAGCCTGGAAAGGTTGCTGTAAATCAACTTTCGCATTCCGAAATGCACAAAAGTGCCTCACAATCACCATCAAGTAATGACGGGCTTGACGCCTCGGGTCGTGCCGGCTTTGAGGAACTCCTGGCCATTAACACCAGGCCTTTTACCGCGCCGCATATTTATTCGAACAAAATCAATGGTCGTGAGAGTTCTCCGGTGAAAGTCAATCACGAAATGGATTTATCTGCTGTAACACCTGATAAGGCGGGTTTTTGGATAGCGACAACGCCATTTCCTCAAAACCCTGCTCCTCCTGCTTTCCGGCTCATCGACGATGACCAAATCGATGGGGAATGGTTGCCATCGTGGACGAAGGCTGTCTGTGGGTGTTGCGTTGGCTTCTTCTGCTGTTCCACCGATAGGCTGTGATGCAGCTAAGAAGAGAATGCCGTACGCCAGCAAATCAGAAATGTCATGCACACAACCAACTACACATACTGGCCACCAGTGAATGCCTGCTGCTCAGATAGCGCATTACTTCACGTCATCTCTTACATCCGTTCCACTATTGACACAGAAATACGTTTGTACGCTTTCCACCGTCACTGGATTACCGCCTGCACCATTCAGTTCAGATTGCATCCGTTTCAAATCACGCACAAGTCGCTTTTATCGCTTGCTGCTTTTCACCTTTTCTCACGTCAGCACGTCCGCTCAGATCGAAAGAGTAACTTTCACTGGCTCCCATTGCTTGGAGTTGCACCAGTAGTTGCAGCGAATGCGTGTCATTGAACTGGCAGTGTGCTTGCGGTGCGTGATTACATAACCACAACTTAATTTGTTTCACTGCGAATAGAACGATGCTTTTCTGATGCGCGGTACTTTCGTTTGTGGCTGATCCGGATCCGGCTTGATCAGAGAAAACGCAGATTATTTACAGTAATACATTCTCAGAGCTCTGCTACGCGTTAAAATTAGAAACGCAACTTCCTTGTTTTTTTGTATTTCGCATTATATTTAAAAATTTTACTGGTCCAATACTAACATCCTTGAAACCTTTTGCAGCGTGCGACTGTGACAGCGCATACACCGTAGGATCCTGCGAACCGAATACCGGCCGATGTTACTGCAAAGTCCAGTACGCTGGCGATCGTTGCGACAGATGCGCTCCTGGATACCAAGAATTTCCTGAATGCAGACGTAAGATGTGAACCCCTTATTCTAAAATCTGTATCAAAAATATTATTTGAAATGGGTTTTTCAAAGGCTGAGTATTTCGAGTTGTGGGACATGAATGAGACATTAGTTCAGTGGTTCTCAAACTTTCATGAGCCATGGCCCCATGCCCCCCTTATAAGTTTAACTGGCGAATACTTAATATATCGTGGCACTTGGGTTGTGCAATACTACCTAGAGAACGTCTCTGTTCGTGGCCCTCAGAGATCCGTTCCGTGACCCCCAAGGGGGCCGAGGGCCCCGTTTGAGAAACCCTGCATTAGTTCTTTTGAAACTGAATAGCAGTGATTCCAGCATCATGGTGTTCACGTAAATTTCTGAAACACTTTTGCACCCGGGCAATTTTATTTTATTTTGCCCATTTTCATGCATTCGTTTTTTGTAAATGCGTCAATTGATTTGTCATGGTTTTCGGACTTACAATCCACAAAACCTTGCTTCATCGGCATCAACAGATCTTCACTTCAACAGTGTTGCATGAAATCAGCGTGAAATCGTTAACCACTCAAAGCTGCTGGGCAACGATTACACGGTCATGTTATAAATAGAGCTACGACCGGAAAACTTTGTTATCAATTGTGCCTGGCGGGAACATTCCTTAGTCCTATTTTCTAGTTAAGTAGCAAAATCAGAAGCTTGAACGGCTCAGTAACTACATGTGCAACTCTTTTAGGTCAGTCAGCGTGCTTATTTNANAGCATGCTTTTGATTCAGGTAATACGGAGAATATTCACAGTTTTTATNTCGCTAAGGGATATAGTTGTGCAATGTGCTATTTCATTTGTGCGCAGAAGGCAACAATACCTTAACACGAAAAAGCTTGGTTTGGGTCGAAACTCACTGCGTGTATTGACGAACAAGAACATTCGATACGACGTCATTTGAAAGATTACTCGTTCTTTAAATAAAGATTGCGCAATGATTTGCGAAATGCGCCGTTGCCATGATGTGCGGTTCTGTTCTGCAGTGTCTTTTGCGCTTACATGAATAGGAAAATCGTGATAAATCCGCTAATTAAAATGTGGGGCACAATCCCCACCGCTATGCAATGGTTCTCAACCTTTTGCAATGACACACCTTTCGGGCAATATTTGTCTGTCAACAACCCTTTGGTTGTAATCATGAGAACAGTAATGAGAAATGTACCTATAATTATTTTATTTTTACGTTGAACTGTCATCATGAAATCACTAAAGAAATTAATGTATTTTCGGAGTACCTTTGCGCAGTACCGTCGCCACGGGGAGGGTTTTTTGGGGGCTTAGCCCCCCAAAGCTCCAAGACCCCCAAATTGAAACATCAAACACTATAAAGCAGTTGAGTTTTTGTCAATTTTTAGAGTGTCCAGCCCCCCTAACAAACCCAAAGCCCCCTTATTGAAACTTTCTGGCGACGGTTCTGCCTTTGCGTACCTCAAATGGTACGCGTATTCCCAGGCTTGTCCATGGGAATGCCATTCCTATGGGAATCCCATGGGAAACGTCCCATGGGATGGGTTGGGACAAGCATAAATTGCTATAGGATGGGAATGGGACAGATAAATATGTCCCATGGACAACTCTGCGTATTCCCATTTGAAAACCAGTATAGTATTGCATCAACAGTATTTCTCGCAGCAATGAGTTGGTGATCCAAATGTGGATCCGGTAAATAAACAAATGTTGTGCTGTGCAGCGTGTGACTGCTACTACAACGGAACTTTGGATGGAGTTTGTGTACCGTCCGACAATTCGAAATGTCCATGCAAGTACAATTTCGCTGGAAAGTACTGCCGAGAGTGTGTGCCAGGTTTCTACAATTTTCCCAAATGTGATGGTAAGTGTGAACCGGTTGGAGTTTGGCATGTTGCTATTGACTTTCCTGTGCCATACATTTGCTACGGTTTCCGGTATGCAGGTCTGACCAGAGCGTCTCAGGTTTTGTTGCCTGAAGGTGTCTGTTGTGTTGATAAATATTTTCTAGGCTGGAGTTTCGCCTCACAAACTACGGTTTAGGTTCGTAATCAAAATGTTATTGTTTGACCAGTGCGGTTAAAATTTTGAAAAGGTGAGAGATCTGGGTATTGTCCGTGGATTGCGTGAACATCCGTCGCGGTGTGATCCATGTTCATTGCGCGTTTTCAATTTGGCACGCACAGGCAGAATAAAAAAACAAAGTTTAATGTAGCTTTAGAGCAAAAATGTGATTGTTTTTAACACCTTGGCACTTTTTTACAAAAGATAATTTTTTTTTACTGTACCGTGTGCAAATGTTGAATTTGGTTGCACCACTGAAATTAGAAAGATATGCTCGTTCGCTCTCAGACAAAAATCGCTGTTTATGGTTGATTCCGCTGGGTTCAAATGCAACTGCGGTGTGCAGGATTTTGCATTTGCAAGTTTGCAGGCTTGTAGTTCAGAAGTCCATCTAATGCAGAAGAACTTCGTCCTTGGCGTTTTCACAGCACTGTGTGCGTTGTACATTTTCTGATGGTTGCTTGCGGCGTTTAACCTTGCCAGAAACTTGCAGTTTGCGAGTGCGACGGCGCCGGCGTGGCATCCGACGTCTGCGACCCTTTCACTGGTGATTGTCCTTGCGCGGACGGATTCTACGGACCAACATGTACCCAGTGCGCCAGAGGATACTACAATTATCCTCTGTGTCAGCGATGCCCCTGCAGCGACATTGGCACAACGGATGAGGTAAGTCGTTTTACTGTGTATCGATGTCCTAAACAGGTAATCAATTTTCCTTAAATTTGCTTGTTAACGTCTGTGCCAAATCGGTGTGCAGTAGTTGTACTTTCCATATGAAGCCTGCTTTGTTGAACAACTTGTTCAACGCTCCTGAAACTGAGCTTTTCGAATCAGGTTTGCGACCACGAGACCGGTGAATGCTTTTGCGGCGACAAGTATGCTGGCCGAAGCTGCGACGACTGCAAGCCGGGTTATTACGGATTTCCCCAGTGTCGAGGTATGCACAGGCGCTGTGGGTTGTGTTCATCAAGAACTGTGTCTTGCAAAAGAACCCATAGTGACACTATCTGTAGCTGTTTTCCTGGGTATGATATCCACTTTTAGCAAAGAACCGGCTGCAGCGCTTTTTTCTCATCAATTTGTTCCCACTGTTAGTTTTTCTCACGATTAGAGTGAAGATGAAATTGGCTCTATGTTTGTCTTTGCAGAGTGTCGTTGCACGGCTCTGGGCAGCCTCGACAAGACATGTGATTCTGGAAGCGGAAGGTGCTACTGCAAGCCTAACTACGCGGGCGACCGGTGCGATGAATGTGCACCCGAGCAATACGGGTAAGTGAACTGTGGCCGATCTCGCCACTGTCTTCTATTTCAAGTCCACGCTTTAAACTGGTGCTCAAGCACCTTTCACCATAAAGAAGCGTGCAGGATCAAAATACTTTTCTTTTCTCGCTCTTGCAAGCGTCGCAGATGTGTTGGTTACGCGCTTGAAACACAGGTTTCAAGGTCGGTGGCTTGTGCAGGTATCCCAACTGCGTGCCGTGCGCGTGCGATCTGAGAGGATCGCGAAAAACCACTTGCGACTCGGAGACCGGCCAGTGCTTATGTCGAGAAAACATCGAAGGGACGCGATGCGACCGATGCGTCACGGACTATTTCAACTTCCCCCGCTGCGAGGAGTGCAGCTGCGACGCGCGAGGCATTGTTGCGCTTGTACCTGGCGTTTGCCTGGCTTTCACAGCGGTAAGCCGGCATTTTCGTCAATTTTCCACCGGGACTTGCGCCAAATTTCCTTGGTATTGTTGTTAAGTAGGTGTACTTCTAAGTATTGTTTCGATTGCGGTTGCTTTGTTAGTCCTGGTCGTTTCAAAGTTTTCCGAAAACTGCACGTCTAGCGTATGCAGTTGAGAAGTCGAGCTTTCAGACCGTTGGCGTCTGGCTGAGTCTGTTTTCGTGTCATGGCAGCCGACGTTTGCTTTCTTTGTGTTAGGGTCAATGCGAGTGCAAACAAAACGTGATAGGAAAGAACTGCGACATGTGCAAACCTCTTCACTACGACCTGGATCGAGGCTGCGTCAGCTGCAACTGCCTCATTCAAGGAACTTTGGATGGCGTCGCCGATTGTGACCGCGAGGTACTTGCAATCTGCACCTGTGCTTCCTTCGTCTTGTCTGACACTTGATTAAGCATTTTTGATTTAACCTGCACCGATTATCTTTCAGGTACAAAGAGGCATAATTTCATGGCAAAACCTGGGGAAATTTTTTGACACAACTTGGTTTGATTTCCCAGTAATTGGCAATCGATTTTGTGCCATAGATGTGATTGACTGTTTGTAAGAAAAGCATTTTCTGCTGACGCTTTTTTAACAGTACCTATCGATGGGAGGTCCTTTTCCCCCAAAGGCTTCTGATGTTATTACAGAAAATACGTTCCGCCTTCTGAGCGTGCGTCGCAAGATCATATTCCTATTTTGTAGGATGGTCAGTGCTGGTGTCGCCCGTACACATGCACTCAACGCTGCTCGCAATGCGAAGATGGTTTCTTTGGACTGGAAGAGCGTAACTATCTCGGTTGCACGAGCTGCGAATGTGATGTCGGGGGGGCAATGACATCAAAGTGCAACAAGAACACAGGCCAGTGCAAGTGCAAATCCGGTGTCGGCGGCCACCGGTGCAACAGGTGGGATGGTGCTAAAAGTCGTAAATCCAAAAATTTATAAATAACACTTTACTGTTCTTCAGTGAAATGATTGCAAGGTAGCTTGACTTTACTGTTTTAAACTTCTTCCCACTGGATGCCGCACTCAGACGTAGACATTCATAGTGATGACGAGAGGTTTTCGTGACAGGGAGACTCGGATAGCCGTAGAGCGTTAGACAATGACTTCACTTATTCATTTTGGCATGTGTAACTTCTCGATAAGATTTGCGCAAATTGATTCTAATTACAAGGTTTAACATCATGCAAATGCTGATGTGGTTCGACTGTCTTGAAAAGAGAACAATGTAGCAAAAGTAGTTACAAACTCGCTATCGATGTAACTCGGGTATGTTCTTCAAATGCTGTCTTGTATGGCGAATGTTTGTTCTTGTGAAATAGCGATAAATCTCGGACAAGACAGTTGGCCGTACGTTTCTTCGCTAAAATCTCGTCATCGAGCATCAGCGCGATTATTCCTCTACGAACGTTTTTTCTATTGCTTATAATTTGCTCCCTTACTCTTCTGCAGGGCTCTAGATCGCTTCTATGCTCCCACTTTGTATCAAAACCAATACGAGGCAGAAGATGGTCGAACACCGGACAATTCGATTTTGCGTTTCGGTTTTGATAACCTTGAGTTTCCTGCTTTTAGCATGAAAGGTTATGCTCAGTTTTCCATTGTGCAGGTAAATATTTGCGTTCGTTCACTGTGGTGACTTACATCTGACAATGCGTTCTTGCTGAAATGGAACAACGTAGTTTGGTTATTAAGTTTATTTCGTAGCTCTGAAAGCAGACTCAAAAAGTACGCTGCTGAACTTGCGCCGAGCTTAGCTTTGATCATATAAACAACTCTACAGAGGTCTGTCCAGGTTATCATGCGGCGTAGCGTGTATATAATTTCAAATTACCTGGAACAGTAATGCGATTGTGGTCTTCGTGCCTCACCGAGTCAGTTTTGCTTTCTCCTTGGTTTGGATTAATAAGGAAATCTTTTAATCTTTGTCTCCATCTCAGTGCACCTGTTCGAACTTGTTCATAACTATCTGTGCTTTTGGT